>Ga0157375_10000488_pt1 | contig 35974 bp, 30 predicted proteins | sample M35metaG_FD_115311 | JGI IMG/M metagenome (GOLD analysis project Ga0157375, IMG submission 115311) | Miscanthus rhizosphere microbial communities from Kellogg Biological Station, Michigan, USA - M3-5 metaG | ecosystem: Host-associated > Plants > Roots > Rhizosphere > Soil | place: USA: Michigan... | reverse complement strand
TTATAATCAACTTTGGTTTATAAAAAGGAAGAAGCCGAAAACCTTAAAAGAGTAGGCAAAAATCTAATTCACCAAAGCCATGAGTCACACTATTAAAGGAAATCTTTCTGCTTATTTATGCGGCAGAGATTGTTCAGAATACCTTAGTCAGGTAAAAGTACGTATTTACCTTCCTCTAGCGGATGCTAATATTGCTGCCGTATCGTCTGCAGAGATTAAAGACACCTTTAGAGAAATTACAGAAGAAGAAATTAAGTCTAAACAAGACAGACTTCTTGCAGAAGCAGAAACAGATATGCAGGGAAATTTTTCAATTAAAATTGATGAAAGATATTCCCGTTCTGCATTAGAAATAGACATTTATTGCGGATCCGTTCCAAGACCGCCGTTACCACCTAAAAAAGGAAAGGAGAGACAATTCCATATTACAACATTCGTTCCTCAATGGAAAACTTCAGAAGATCAGGAAAACTGGATCGCTAATTTTTCTTACATCATTCCAGATAAATGGTGGTGTCTTATTAAAGGACGTTATTTCGACGTATGGACTATCTGCGGAGTATTAACAGACTGTAAAACCGGAAAACCTCTTGAAGGAGTCTCTGTAATTGCAATGGACGCCGATTTTATTACCGATGATGAATTGGGAAGAAATACAACTGACAGTAACGGGCATTTTAAAATTTATTATACCTCAGTTGAATTTAAGAAAACCTTCCTTTCTCCGATCATTAATATAGAAACAGATGTTGCCCTTCCGTTTGCAAGCGGTCCAGATGTTTATTTTCAATTGGAATACGGCGGACAGCGTTTTGCCTTAGAAACAAAAGCCGACCGACGCAATAATGTAGGCTATTGCTTATGTGTAAAACTTTGTTCGAAAGAACTTATCCCTGTAGATCCTTCTATTCCTCCTTCATTTACGCATTTTGGGCTTACTCAGCATATTCCGATTCAGTCAGGTATTGATTTGGCGACCGGAAAAACATTGGGGGGTTATGCCTTTTTCTCATCAGTCAATCTGGTGGGTACCATAAGTAAGAAAATCAATGCTCAATCAATGGAATATCTTTTTGAATATCAAGAAGTAACAAATCCGGCAGATGCTTTAAACCCAGCAGGATGGAATCCTATCGTTCCCAATATGATTGATAAAACAGGAATCGGTTATTTATGGACATTTACAGGTGATCCTTCTAATCCGATTGCTTATGAGCCCTATTTCATTAATGGAACAGGTACAGAAAAAACAGTCACATTCAACGGGAACTGGATACAGGTGCCACAAGATTCTAATTTTGCTCCTCACGTAGACGCAGAAATATTAAAATTAAATACTGAGAAGCTTACAGGAGTAACCTTAATAGACATGGCTATGCCGACTTCAGGTATAGGAAATGCAACAGTATCTGCAGCAAGACCTCATACCTCAAACAGATATTTTGCCATTCGCATGAAACAAAGAGAAGCCGGCGGTACCGCGACAGTATCTGGAACTTCTAAGCCTATCGCTGTTTATAATGTTTTATACCAAAATGTAAATAAATACGGAAGCTGGGCTCATACAACTGTTAATAATCAATACATTGCATTATCTGTAGATCTTGAAGAAATTATTTCTGGCAGCAGCGGATGCAGTAAAATCACAACAGATCTGCATATAAAATACGGGGCAAGAAATGAAAATCTCGGCAGTGTAAGCCTTTCCATTGTAGGACCTCATAAACCCGGACAGAGTTTTGGATTTGATCCTGTTGTGCTTATGCCGGCACCGGAAACATTCGGGTCTACCCAACTGGTGTTTACACCTCCTACAGATACAGTCGCCGATTTATTAGCCTGTGCTTATACCGTTTCTATTTCAGCTACTGCACTACTTACAACTGGAGACAGTAATCTTGGTTCATACCATGATTTTGTATCCTTCTGTAAAGTCTAAAGAATAGTAATGATGGGTATTTTATCCTCTTATATTTTCCAAAATCGAACATAAGACTGTGATTTACCCATCTCTTGCTTATAAATTTAATATAACAGGTACAAGCCGAAAACCTTAAAAAGTAGGCACCAAAAACTAATTTATACCATCATGAAAGCATTATTAAAAGCCATTATAGTAATCATTATTATTATTGGCGGAGTTTTGATCATTGTTGTAGGGAAAAAACCTTTTCCTGAGCCGGAATGTATCGTTTGCGGACCCAATCTAGTAAGAATTTTAGGAATTGCTGAAATTATCCTCGGACTCGGCGCATTAGTCATTCAGGGAAATCTGATTGAAAAGCAAAGAAATCTTTGAAAACAAAAAGACCGATAAAATTTATCGGTCTTTTTTATATTAATCGTTTAGTTTTAAAACTGCCATGAACGCTGATTGCGGTACTTCTACTCTACCAATCTGCTTCATTTTCTTTTTACCCTCTTTTTGTTTTTCAAGAAGTTTTCTCTTTCTGGAAATATCTCCTCCGTAACATTTTGCGGTAACGTCTTTTCTTAAGGCTTTAATGGTTTCTCTTGCAATAACTTTCGCTCCCAACGCTGCCTGAACTGCAATATCAAACTGCTGTCTAGGAATCAGCTCACGAAGCTTTTCACACATCTTTTTACCAATGTAATAGGCATTAGAATCGTGAATCAATGATGATAAAGCATCCACCATATCTCCATTGATCAGAATATCCATTTTAACCAGTTTAGAAGAACGCATTCCGATTGGTGAATAATCGAAAGATGCATATCCTTTAGAAATAGATTTTAAACGGTCGTAAAAGTCAAAAACAACTTCTGCCAAAGGCATATTGAACGTTAATTCAACTCTGTCCGCCGTTAAATAACTTTGGTTTACAATTTCCCCTCTTTTTTCGATACACAGTGTCATAACTGCACCTACGAAATCAGATTTAGTAATAATAGAAGCTTTTATATAAGGCTCTTCAACTCTGTCTAAAAGATTGGGATCAATCATTTCAGATGGGTTGTTGATTAAAATTGCGGTTTCAGGATCTTTTTTAGAATATCCGTGGTACGAAACGTTGGGAACTGTGGTAATAACGTTCATATCAAACTCTCTTTCAAGACGTTCCTGCACGATTTCCATGTGAAGCATTCCTAAGAATCCGCAACGGAAACCAAAACCAAGTGCTGCAGAACTTTCAGGTTCGAAAACCAGAGAAGCATCATTCAGTCTTAATTTTTCCAGTGAGAATCTTAGTTCTTCAAAATCTTCAGATTCAATCGGATAAATTCCGGCGAAAACCATTGGTTTTACTTCTTCAAAACCATCAATTGCAGCTGCCGCAGGATTCACAAAAGACGTAATGGTATCACCTACTTTTACTTCTCTCGCATCTTTAATTCCCGAAATAATGTAACCTACATCACCACATTCAATTGTTTTCTTCGGAACCTGCTTCAGTTTTAAAGTTCCCACCTCATCAGCACCATATTCTTTTCCTGTAGCGAAAAATTTAATCTTTTCGTTTTTAGAAATACTCCCGTTTACCACTTTGAAATATGCTTCAATTCCTCTGAAAGGATTGTACACAGAATCAAAAATCAATGCCTGAAGTGGAGCTTCCGGATCACCAACCGGAGCCGGGATTCTGTTGACAATCTGCTCAAGCAAATCGTGAACACCCTCTCCTGTTTTCCCTGAAACTCTAAGAACATCTTCATATTTACATCCTAAAAGACCCATGATCTCGTCGGTAACTTCTTCAGGATTTGCAGATGGAAGATCGATTTTATTAAGAATAGGAATGATCTCAAGATCATTTTCCAATGCCAAATACAGATTACTAATCGTTTGTGCCTGAATACTTTGCGCAGCATCTACAATAAGAAGCGCACCTTCACAGGCAGCAATAGAACGGGAAACTTCGTAAGAAAAATCTACGTGTCCTGGTGTATCAATCAGATTTAAAATATATTTTTCTCCTTTATATTCATAATCCATCTGGATCGCGTGAGACTTGATCGTAATCCCGCGTTCTTTCTCCAAATCCATATCATCCAGCGTCTGAGACTGTAATTCTCTTTGGGTAACAGTATTGGTATATTCCAATAGTCTATCCGCCAAAGTACTTTTACCGTGGTCGATATGAGCGATTATGCAAAAATTTCGTATGTTTTTCATTTAAGAACCTTGTAATTTGCAAAGATAAAAAAAAGGAAGACAATTCCTCATTCTTATTTTGTGGTGTGAAATTAATTTAAAATCTGATTAAAATAGTTTAGTTTTTAGAGCTTATTCCCGCTCTCCGCACTCGCTATTTCCGGTTTTTGGCGGCGGCAAAGCCGCCGCCAAAAACCGGAAATGAGCTCAAATAAATGCTGCGATCGTGGGTAGGGTTGCAGTTATTTCTTTCAACATTGCGAAATACACGTTCCGTTTGTCATCCCGTAGGGATCTAAATAAGAATCTTTCCAAATTAATCTCTAATAACTTTGCCTAGATCTCTACGGGATGACAAACTTTATAGATAATAGCGATGTCATTCCTGATAAAATTTTTAACTTTTCACATTAAAACCTTTACAGAAAGCCCAAACTTATTTTTACTCATGAAAAAAGTTCTTTTACTCCTTTTGATTATTCCTTTCTCTCATTTACAATCGCAGTGGGTAGAAAAAGCACCCGAAAATCCTGAAGAATTTGTCAATCCATTAATAGGAACATTGTCAAAACCTTCACTTTCAAATGGAAATACATATCCAGCCGTTGCCGTTCCCCACGGAATGAATCTTTGGACGCCTCAAACCGGAAAAAACGGAAACGGATGGCAATACACTTACGACGCCGATAAAATCCGGGGAATCAAACAAACGCATCAACCTTCCCCTTGGATGAACGATTACGGAATGGTTTCCATCATGCCTGTGACGGGGAAAATGCGTTTTAATGAAGAAGAAAGAGCGAGTTGGTTTTCCCATAAATCGGAGGTTTCAAAACCCTATTATTACAGCATTTATCTGGCTGACCATAATGTCACTGCGGAAGTTACTCCCACAGAAAGAGCTGCTCAATTGCGTTTTACCTATCCTAATTCTGAAAACTCTTGGTTTGTTGTAGATGCTTTTGATAAAGGTTCGAGCGTTACCATTATTCCATCCGAAAAGAAAATTGTTGGCTATTCAACAAAATATTCCCGTGGAAAATTGGTTGGTTTTAAAAATTATTTTGTGATTTATGCTGATAAGCCATTCACGAAATACTCAACTTGGAAAGATAAAGATTTCGTAAAAGATGCCTTGGAAATTACAGGTGATCATTGCGGAGCTGTCGTTGGTTTTGCCACTAAAAAAGGTGAAAAAGTGAACTTAAGAGTCGCTTCTTCTTTCATCAGTTTAGAACAGGCAGAATTAAATTTACAAAGAGAATTGAGTAAAGATTCATTTGATGATACTTTCAAAAAAGCAAAATCAGCCTGGAATGAAAAATTAAAACGAGTTGAAGTTGCAGGCGGAACAATCGACCAGATGCGAACTTTTTATTCTTCGTTATACAGAATGCTTTGTTTTCCACATAAAATGTATGAGGTTAATAAAAACGGAGAAGTTGTGCATTACAGTCCGTATTCTGGAAAAACGGAGACTGGTTATCGCTTTGCAGGAACAGGTTTTTGGGACACCTTCAGAGCGCTCTACCCTTTCTTGAATTTGGTTTATCCAAGCATCAATGTCGAAATGCAGAAAGGATTAATCAGCGATTATAAAGAAGGCGGCTGGCTTCCGGAATGGTCGAGTCCATCCTATTCTGACATTATGATTGGAAATAATTCCGCTTCTGTAGTTGCGGATGCTTATCTAAAAGGTTTGCGAGGTTATGATATTGAAACATTATATCAGGCTTTGCTTCATGGTGCTAATAATGAAGGCCCGCAAGCAACCGGAAGATTGGGAATTGAGTATTATAAAAAATTGGGTTATGTTCCTTATGATGTAAAAATCAATGAAAATGCCGCAAGAACGTTGGAATATGCTTACGATGATTTTGCGATTGCTCAATTAGGAAAAGCGCTCGGAAAACCGGAATCTGAATGGGGCGAATATTACCGTCGTTCACAAAATTTTCAGAAAATCATCGATCCCGAAACAAAATTGGCTCGTGGAAGAAATCAGGACGGAAGTTTTCAGACACCTTTTAACCCTTTCAAATGGGGCGATGCTTTTACAGAGGGTAATTCCTGGCATTACACATGGTCGGTTTTTCAGGATATTGACGGATTGGCAAAATTGATGGGCGGAAAAAAAGAGCTTTCGAAAAAATTAGATCAGGTTTTTGAATTGCCTCCTGTTTTTGATGATTCTTATTATGGCTCAACAATACACGAAATTCAGGAAATGGTAAATGCGAATATGGGTCAATATGCTCACGGAAATCAGCCTGCTCAGCATATAATTTATTTGTATAATTATTCCGGAGAGTCCTGGAAAACGCAATATTGGGTTCGCGAAACGATGAATCGTCTTTACCAGCCAACTCTGGACGGATATTGTGGTGATGAAGATAACGGACAAACTTCAGCCTGGTATATTTTCTCGGCACTTGGCTTTTATCCTGTCACTCCGGCAACGGATCAGTATGTTTTGGGCGCTCCTTTGTTTAAAAAAGCAACGATTCATTTAGAAAATGGAAAAACTATTGATATTAATGCAGACAATAACAGCGATGAAAACCGCTATGTCAAATCATTAAAATTCAATGGAAAAAAATATTCTAAAAACTGGCTGAGTCACGAAGAATTAATGAAAGGAGCAACCTTAAAATTTGATATGATTTCCCAACCCAATAAAGAACGGGGAACTGACGAAAAAGATTTTCCATATTCTTATTCTTCGGATAAAAAATAAAATAAAAGAGAGACGTTTGTCTCTCTTTTATTTTGTCTTATTTGGGTTTACTGAAATTTTCGGGTAAAATATATTCTCCTGAAAGCTTATCAATTCCTACTCTGTAATATATTGCATTCTTTTTACGGATTTTTGTAGCTGCAACGTCTATTACAGCAGCAATCAAACCTCCAATAGCACCTGCAGACCCTGCTCCTACAATAATTGGTGTACTGTTATATTGCGGAAAAATTTCTTCCTGAGATGCCATTATGAAAATTCCGTCATTATCTTTTTCAATTTCAATAATACTTACGGGTGTTTTCTTATAAGCAATACCGTTATCAATAATTGCAAAAACATCTTTACCAAGATTATCATAGCCATCGACTCTTTTCACTCCCCTAATTACTCCATCTTTATTCTTCTTTACTGCAAAATCTTTATCTGGCTTTTGTTCGGCAAATGATTTATAATCTTTATAAACACCGTCCATAAAAGTTTCAGAATTATAAACTGGTAACTTTTCTGGTATTATTTTTTCATAATTTCCAAGATCGGTTTCAGAAATAGGAATATCGAATCCTGTTTCAGTGTATGAATCTTTGATAATATCGGCTAATTCTGATGATATTTTAGCCGCAATAGCTCTCGTAATATAGGCATAATCTTTCTGCGGATAATCTTTTGAAATTCTACGTTTTTTCAAAAAATAATATTGATCATTTCTTTTTAAAAAGGTAGATATTTTCATTTCCAGATGTCCCGTAACCGATCTTTCGACGGGTATATCATGAACCTTTAAATTTTCCAGCACAAGAAAATACTGAATATTTCCCTGTATCTTATTATCTTCTAAAAACCAGTCAGAAAATAATTTTCCCAAATCCTCTTTTTCAAATTTTACCTCAAAAGGATCTTTCCTGTGAGAAACTATTCCTATGTTTTTATCTTCTCTTTTATCTAGCAAAGTAAGAGATTTGGCGAAATGACTTTTATCTTTTATACTATTTCTAAGCTCTATAAATTGATCTTTTTGAGCAAAAACAAAACTGGAAAATAACAGGAACAATAATTTTTTTTTCATTTGGCTTTTTTTAAATTCGTCCGCAAAAATATGAATTAGTTTAAAAATTAAACAACTGCCACAAAAAATGTGCAAGAGCAGTTATGTTTTATTCCTCTGAAAAATCGTATTCTCCTGTCTGTGGATCAATATAAATTGCAAATGTCTCACTCTTTCTCGCTTTATTTTGTCTAAAACCTCGTTCAAAAATCCCTACAAGACCGACAGCAAGACCCCCATACATCCCTCCTTGTCCTGCACCAACGCTCAGAAAAACAGCAGAATTTTGAACCGGAAGAATATAGCCTCTGTTACTCATCAGATAAAATCCTTTTTCATTTTTATTCAGTTCTAAAAATCCTGAATATGTTTTTTTATAAGCCTTTCCGTTTTCTACATAAATGTACATTTCGTTGGCAGAAACTTTGTCTTTCTTCCCGTTTTCTTCTTTTACCGCTCTTAAAACCGCTCCTTTATCATTCTTTTCAAAAACATAATTTCCCAGTTCAGGAGTCTGGTTCATAAATGAAGTATGATTTAAGTAAATTCCATCTTTCAGCTTTTCATTTTTGTAGGCTTCGGAATTGGCTTTGACATAAGATTCATAATCTGCAATAGCATCGATTACTACAGGGTTTTCTTTTGGTTTCAGAGTATATGTTTTCTTTAAAAACATAGCAAAAACCACGGGAATATTTTTCACCATTACATCAGAAATATTTTTACTTCTGAAACTGTAAACCGTATCTTTTTTATATAAAAATTTGTAATTATCACCTTCTTTTAGAAAAGTCTGGGCAGAAAATTCGATCTCGCCTTCCGTTTGCTTTTCTACAGTTTCTCCAATATAAGTTTTAAGGTGTTTCAGCACCAGAACCATTTCATATTTTCCTCCTTTGTGATTACTATCTGTGTACCATTGGCTTAAGAAATTATTTACTGTTGTCGGAAAAACAACTTCTTTCATTTCTTTAGCATCACCAAAAGGCATCTCTCCTATTTTTTTATCTTCTCTCTGGTCAATTACTTCAAGGGATTTATAAATATTCCCTTTTGGATTCGAGAGGTTTCCTCTTTCTTTAATGATCTCCTGAGCTTGTGCAAAAGAAATTATTGAAACAAAAATTAAAGTGATTTGTAGTATTTTTCTCATTTAATAAAAAGATTTCATTCAAAAATATGAATTTGGTTTAAAAAATTAAACGACTCTCACAAAAAATTTGTAAGAGTCGTCCAACATTAAAAAAATAAACTATTATGGGTTTTGTTTGGGCCTTACCCCATTGCCATTGTTTCCGTGAGGTTTTTTCTCGTTCATTTTATCTCTCATCATTCCTTCTGACTGAAACAATTTCAATACTTTTTGGCAAGGAATCACCTGCTGCATTTTATCAGCATATTTTTTTCTGTTATCTAATAATTTCTGCCCTACTTCAAAGCTTTGTTGTAGCTTGGCTTTAGCTTCATCATCAGATAAAGTTTCAGGATTAAAATTAGAATTAAACTGGCTTTTGATCTGCTTCTGGCTTTCAAGATATTCATTATAAACATCTGTAAATTCCGCCTTATCACTGGGATCAATATTCAGATTCTCCATCACCATATTATTTCTGAACTTGGTAAGAAGCGCTTTTCTTTCTTCCGGAGAAAGATTATTTATCACCTCTTTTCTTTGCTTAGGATCCATTTTTTTCCAGTCGTAATCCGTCTTTTGGGCATTTAAGCCAAAACCGTAAATAATAAAAAGTGTAAATAATATCTTTTTCATCTTTCTTTAGTTATATAAATCCAAATAAACGTCCTGAGTAGAATTACTTGCCAATTCTGTGATTTCAGAATTAGAGAAAGAATCCAAATACTCGTTTACCTGAGTTTCTTCTTTTTTCGAAACAGGTTTTACTGTTTTCGTCGCGGTCTCTTGTCCTTCATTTTGTTCATCTTTTGCAAAGGACTTATTATCACTCTGATTTACAACTGTTTGATTATTATTTTCCACAGAAGTTAAATCAGATTTTAAAGTTTCATAAGCAATCTCGCTTTCTGTCTTTTTTTCCTGGTTATTCGAAGCAACTGTTGCCTGCGAATCTGTTCCTTTTGAGTTGTCATTATTAAAAACAAAAGTTGCTCCAAAAATCAAAGCTAATGATGCTGCAACTGCATAACCCCAGTTTAGCTTAAAAACTGGTGCTTTTTTGGCAGGCAATACATTATTCAATACATTTTCCTGAATATTCTCAAATAAATTTTCAGGAACTGTGTAAATATTTTTACGTTCTAATTTTTCCAGATCAAAATCATTGAGTCCGCTCAATACCTTACCCTGAATATTTTCAAATAAATTCTCAGGGACTTTGTAGATGTTTTTGCGTTCTAATTTTTCTAGATCAAAGTCTTTCATGTTGTTGTTTCTCAAAAATTATCTTTCGTAATTCTCTTTGATATATTCTTCTATTTTCTGTTTGGCATAATGATAATTCGTTTTTAACGTACCCACCGACATATCTACAATTTTTGATATCTCTTCATAGGGTAGATCATCATAATACCGCATCATAAATACCAGTTTCTGCTTTTCGGGCAGACTTTGTATCGCATTCTGAAGTAAAAGTTGTATTTCTTCAGCATCTCCTTCTGTATTGTCGGCGACAAGGTTTTGCATATAATATTCCGGATCTTCATCAGTCTTCTGCATTTTTTTAAGTTTATTTACCTGCTGTAACGCTTCATTGGTAGCGATTCTGTACAGCCAGGTGTACAACTGGCTATCATTCTTGAACTGATGAAAATTCTGATATGCTTTTATAAATGTCTCCTGCAGCGTGTCCTGTGCAAGATCTCCGTCCACAATAATTCTTCTTATGTGCCAATACAATCTGCTTTGATAAGCATCCATCAACGCGCGAACTCCTTTCTCCTGAGTTCGTGGGTTTTGCATCAACGAAATAATTTCCGTGTCCTTAATCTTCATAAGATGCTTTCACTGTTTTGGATTACAAAAATAGTTGAAAGTTAAATTACTTATTCAATTTTTAGTCCAAAAAATAAAATATTATCAGATAGTTATGCAATAAGCCCCAAGCAGCAGGCAATAAGCGTGTGCAAAAACTTCCAACTTCCCGTATCCAACTTCCTTTCCAAAACTCACTGCAAAATCTTATCTTTGTTATATGCAAATTGTAATTATCGGTTCCGGAAACGTTGCCTATCATATGGCAAAAGCTTTTGTTCTTAATAAAATTCCTTTAATCCAAATTTTTGGAAGGAACGAAAAAGAGCTCCATAAAATCTCTGATGAATTAAAAATTTCCTATTCAACGGAAAAACTGGAGGATGCAGATCTGTATATTATTTGTGTAAGCGACAATTCTGTAGAAAATGTTTCTAAAATCATTACTAAAAAAGATTGTTTAGTTGCTCATACTTCGGGTTCGCTTCCAAAAGAAATCTTAGTGGGAGAGTACAGAAAATCAAGCTTTTATCCTTTACAGACTTTTTCAAGATCTAAAGAACTGGAGTATGAAAAAATTCCTTTTTTTATTGAAGCTGAAAATGAAAAAGATAAAAATTTACTTTTTGAAGTGGCATCCAAAATTTCAAAAAATGTAATGGAAAGCACCCATGAAAAAAGAAAATATATTCATTTAACGGCAGTTTTTGCCTGTAATTTTGTGAATCATCTTTTTTCAAGAGCAAAAGAAATTTCGGATTCCCAGGAAATTCCGTTTGATTATTTTTTACCGCTAATTGATGAAACAGTTCAAAAAATTCATAAAATTGAACCAAAATCTGCACAAACAGGTCCAGCCGTAAGAAATGATATAAGAGTTCTGGAATTACATGAGCAGTTATTAAAAGACGAAAGTCTTGAGATTTATAAAACAATGAATCACTCAATTCAAAAAATGTATGAGTTATAAAGAGAAATTAAAAGATATAAAAGCATTTGTATTCGATGTAGACGGAGTTTTCACAGACGGAAGCGTTTATCTGATGCCGGGAGGAAATATGTCGAGGGTAATGAATGTTTTAGACGGATATGCAGTTGTTAAAGCCTTAAAAAACAATTACTTAATAGGAGTAATTACAGGTGGGAATGATGAAATGGTAAAACACAGAATCAATTATCTCGGAATCCAGGATTATTATCCGAAATCTCATAATAAAATGGCTGATTTTGAAGATTTTAAAGCAAAATATAATCTTAAGAATGAAGAAATTTTAACAATGGGAGATGATCTTCCGGACATTCACATCATGGAAAGTTCTGCCATTGCAGCCTGTCCCGAGAACGCCGTTCCTGAAGTCAAGGGAATTGCAACATATATTTCACCAATAAAAGGGGGAAGTGGAGCAGTACGCGATGTGATCGAGCAGGTAATGAAAATTCAGGGGAATTGGCACAATGATAATACACAATCTATTTAATTAATTGATAATGAAAATATTACTAGCCTCACAATCACCCAGAAGAAAAGAACTTTTATCAAGTTTAGGCTTTGATTTTGAAGTCGTGAAAATAGATTGTGAAGAAATTCTTCCAAAACATATTGAAATAGGAGAGGCGGCAGCATATTTATCTGAATTAAAGGCAGAAGCTTTTAGAAAGCTGGAAAATGATGAAGTCCTGTTAACTGCAGATACGGTTGTAGCCATTGACAATCAAATCCTTGGAAAACCAAAAGATGAAGACGACGCAAAAAATATGTTGCAGAAACTTTCAGGAAAAACACATCAGGTTTATACAGGAATCACCATTAAAACTTTAGATAAAACTTTTACAGAAACTGATGTTGCAAATGTAGAATTTGATGAAATTTCAGATGATGAAATAGAGTATTACGTTCAAAAATACAGACCTTTTGACAAAGCAGGAAGCTATGGCATTCAGGAATGGCTTGGAATGGCAAAAATTAGAAAAATGGAAGGCAGTTATTATACTATTATGGGACTTCCTACTCATTTGGTTTACAAAATTTTGAATAAAATATAAATTTTTTCATTATAAAATTTATTATTTTTACAAAATCATCAAACTTTTGATAATAAAAAGTAGATTAGCCAGTTATATTGAATAATGAAAAAGAATATTTTATTCCTTTTGACAGCATGTATTGTTCTCTCTTGTGGCACAAAAACCAAGAGACCGGAGCAACGATCCAAGTTCATGAAAGGATTTTCCACATATTACAACACTTTGTTTAATGCAAAAGATGCGTTAAACACAGAGTTTGAGACGAGAGACAAAGCGCATAAAGATAATTTTTATGCTCCGTATATTCCCATTCTGACATATGAAGATCAACCTTTGGGAAGTGATCTCGGCCAGTCTGAAGCTTTTGCCGAAAACTCCAGAAAGATGGCGGAAGTGAATCAGCCTGCCCAAAACAGTGGCAGAAGCGCTCAAAACGGACCTCCGGGAATGCCACCCGGAATGCCAGGAAATATGCCAGGAAACGGAAATAGCCCAATGCCCCAAGACCAGAACCAACCTGGTACAAAAGGTGCTACAGCACTGGAAATTTCAGAGGCAAAAGCTTTAAAGGCGATTAATAAATATTCGGTAATTAAAAACGGTGAAGAAAAAAATAAAAAGATCTTTGACGCTTACATGATTCTTGCCCAATCGAGAATTTACCAAAATAAGTCTGCAGAAGCTCTTGATGCCCTGAACTACGTTTTCACACATATGAAGGATGATAAAAGAGTTCCTTTGGCAAGGATTTATGAAGGTCTTGCTTATTCTCAGCTTAAAAGTTATCATAAAGCCCAGGACGTTTTTGCGAAACTAAAAGGGGAGAAGATCAGTAACACTTACGAAAAACTTTTAAGCATTTATTATTCTGAATCTCTGTTGGATGCAGGTAAAAAAGAAGAAGCTGTAAAAGAATTAGACCACGCTTTTGAAGTTAACACCAATCGAAAACTAAAGAGCAGAATTGCTTATCTGAAAGGTCAGGTTTATGAAAATTTAGGTCAGAATGATCAAGCCAGAGAAAGCTTTATGGCTGCTTATAAATATGCGAATGATTTCGAGTTTGAGGTAAAATCTCAAATTGCAGTTGCCAAAACTTTCAACGGAAAAGGTGATTATACCGGTGCCAAAAAATATTTGGAAGATATCAGTAAAAAGGGAACTTACGGTTCCAGAAAGAACGAATTTTACTATGCTTTAGGTTTAATGGCCAATAAAGCCGGCAAAAGAGATGAAGCTCAGGATTTCTTTAAAAAATCTCTGAAAGAAAAGGTTTCCGATCCGCAAATCCGCGGTTTGGATTATTATGAAATTGGAAAAGATTATCTTGATAAAAACGATTATATCGCAGCCGGTACGTATTATGATTCTGCCCTTGCCGTAATGACCTATGAGCCTTCTAAAGTACTTTTACAGGATCAATCGGTTTACATCAAGAAGATCTCAACAAATTATTATTTAATCAAGAAAAATGACAGTATTCTTTCTTTAGCGAAAATGAGCGAGGCTGAGAAAACTGATTTTTTCACAAAACATATTGCCAAATTAAAAGCTAAAGAAGAAAGAGAAGAACTGGAAAGAAAACGTGCTGAAAGAGCAAAAGGATTCGATACCGGAGATTACGGCGCCAATTCTATTTTTGCCAATAACTCCAATTCTTTTGAGGATTTCGGAGCAGCTACTAAAGGTTTTTACTTTTCAAATACAGGTACTGTGAGCAAAGGATCTTCTTCGTTTAAACAGGTTTGGGGAGATAGAGCTTTGGTTGACAACTGGCGTTTTTCTAAAAAAATGACCACGCTTGACGACATGAAAAATGAAGCGTTAGGAGTGACTTCAGCACCAAATCCGAGACGTTTTGAACCTAAATATTATATAGAACAAATTCCTACCGACGCCGCAAAATTATCTCAACTTAAAAAAGACAGAGATACAGCTTCTTTGGGATTGGGTGTAATGTATCAGAATTACTTTACCAATACGCCTTTAGCAACAAAAACATTATACGATCTTGTAGATGTAAAACCAGAAGAAAAAGTAATGTTACAGGCTCTGTATGAGATTTTTGCCATGAATTACCAGAAAACTCCGCAAGCCGCAGAAAGAGCAAAACAGATCTTATTGACCGATTATCCTTATACATCGTATGCAGAATTTGCAAGAAATCCTAAAAGCAACACATTTGTAAAATCTTCTGTAGATGTAGAAAATGAATATAAAAGAGCCTACGCTTTGTATGAAGGTGAAAAATTCGGGGAAAGTAAAGATATCATCGATCAGGCAATTCAGAAATATCCGAAAGATGCTTTAGTTCCTAAATTATATTTATTAAATGCATTTAATTCAGGAAAATCGAGTGGGAAAGAAGTGATGATCCTACAATTAGAGCAAATTGTTTTAAATTATGCTAAAACTCCGGAAGGTGTAAAAGCCAAAGAAATGCTGAATTATCTTAAAAGTGATCTGGCATTCCAGGCAACGGACAACAAAGGAAATTCTCTTCCTCCACAACAGCCTAATACACAAAACAACAATATAGGAATCCCGCCAAACCCGAGTGGAAACTTTAGCGGACAACCTTCAACCAATATGATGAACAATCCGCAGCAGCAGAATCAGCAAGTTCAACAAAACCAACAGCTTCCTAAAAAGAAGCAACCCACAAATATACAAGAGGTGAAAGAACCTACGGCTCCTCCAAAAACTCAATAAAATAAAAAAGCGAAGAAATAATCTTCGCTTTTTTTATGTCATATACAATCAATCTTATGAATTCTTCTTCTTTACTCCATGAAAATCTTTTAAATAAAACGGCTCGAAATACGCGATATCCTCAAACTCTTTTTTATCAATTTTTTCTAAGGTTTTCTTAATTAAATATTGAGCAGAAGGGTAGACACTGTCATTAAAATCAACATTTGGAAGTTGTATAATTTCCTGTGCTTTTTTTGCGCCGTCACCTACAAACAGTATTTTTTTATTATTAAATTCTTCAAAAGAAGTTTCATCTAAAATTTTTGCTTCCGTCTCAGAGAGTTCCTTTCCCGTTTTACCGTCATAAACGGCTGTATAAACCTCCATTCTTCTTGCATCGATCAATGGCACTACAAAATCATAGTTTTGATCTAAAAAAGGCTCTATCATCGTTTCAAGAGAATTTACAGCGATCAACGGAACTTTTAATCCGTAGCAAAATCCTTTTGCGGAAGAAGCGCCAATTCTCAAACCCGTGTAAGAACCTGGTCCTTTTCCTAAAGAAACAGCTTCAATTTCTTTCATTGAAATTCCTGCACCTTCCAAAGCCCATTCCACAAAGGTGTGCAAACTTTCAGACTGTTTATAGTTTTCTGAAACTTCTTCACAAACACATAACAGCTTTTCATTATCCGAAATAGCTACCGAGCAGTTTTTTGAAGATGTTTCGATGTATAAAATTTTCATTTTTAAATCTATCCGTTAAATTTCTCATTCCGATCCTCTACAGAATGATAAACTGAGTTTATAATTTTTACAAATTTAACCCTTTATTTTGAGACTATTTTCTGTAAATCGTTCTCGGTTCGCTCTGAGCGCTCGGATAAATCGTCATATCAGAAACGTTTACATGCTTCGGAGCATTTACACAATATGCGATTGCATCAGCAATATCTTCAGCTTTTAACGGTTCATAGCCTGCATAAACAGTTGAAGCTCTTTCATTATCTCCTTTAAATCTTACCAAAGAAAAATCAGTTTCTACAGCTCCCGGTTGGATATTTGAAACTCTGATCCCAAATTCAGTTAATTCTATTCTCATTCCTTCAGAAATAACATCGACCGCTTTTTTTGTGGCACAATATACAACACCATTCGCGTAAGTTTGTCTTGCAGCAACTGAGCTGATATTTACAATATGTCCCGAATTTCTTTCTTTCATTGAAGGAATAATCATTTTGGAAACATATAAAAGTCCCTTTACATTTCCGTCGATCATAGAATCCCAATCATCGGTTTTCCCGGCAGAAAGAGGATCTAAACCATGTGCATTTCCTGCATTATTCACCAAGACATCAATGCTTTTCCATTCTTCTGGAAGGGAATTGACGGCATTTTCAACTTCTTCTAAATTCCTTACATCAAACTTTAAACTAAATATTTCGGTGAAAGCAGAAAGTTCCGTTTTTAATGATTCTAAAACCTCATTTCTTCTCCCACAAATAATGATTCTGTTTCCCTGTTTTGCAAAAAGTTCTGCTGTGGATTTTCCTATTCCGGAAGAGGCTCCGGTGATTAATATTGTCTTCATTTTTTTAAGCTTTTAGCTTTTGGCTAGTAGCAAATAGCTAGAAGCCACCAGCGAAATTAATTGGCGTCGAATGCTTCAAAGGCATCAACAATATGTTCAATAATTAAATTTCCTTTTTCGTCGGGAAGAACAGAAATAATATCAAATCTTACTTCCTGAGTTTTATTAAATTCTTCCATGTAATGATTGGCTGCGGAAACTATTAATTTAATTTTCCTTTTATTAACTGCTTCCTGAGGCAGCATAAAAGCATCTGTAGAACGCGCTTTTACTTCTGTTATGATAATTAAATTATCTTTTTCAGCAATAATATCGATCTCAGCCTTTTGAAAACGGAAGTTTTTAATCAATATCTTGTACCCGTTTTTCAACAAATATTCTGCCGCTAAATCTTCAGCCTTTTTCCCGAAATCGTTGTGAGTTGCCATCGTCTGAGTTTGAGAGTAATAGGTTTTGAGTCAGGGAATCTAAAACTCAACTTTTACTTTATCACCAATTTTCATTTTTACATTTCCTCCAATAATTAACGGTCGGTTATCTTTGATGTGACCATTCGGGAAACCAAAAGCTACAGGAAATTTATATTTCGAAATTCTGTCTGAAATCAGCTGATAAGCAAACTCATCAAAGCTTTCTTCATAGCTTTTATTTTCTTTTTCATCACCCATATTGGTCATCCCACCGATGATTAAACCTGAAATTTTATTGAAAACTCCGGCTAATTCAAGACTCATGATCATTCTATCTAAAGCATAAAAATTTTCACCAATATCTTCAATGAACAAAATTTTATCCTTAAAGTCAAATGAATATTTTGTTCCCAGAAGTGCATAAATTAAGGCTAAATTCCCTCCAATCAATTCTCCTTCAATATTCCCTTTTTTATTAAATTGATGCGATTGTAGGCTGTATTTTGGAGTTTTCCCTTTTAAAATATCAAAAGTCAGGTCATAGCTTTCATCTGTTACTCCAAAACTTGATGTTTTAATGGTTTGCCCGTGAATCGAAGCAAATCCTTTTTTCAGTAAATAACTTTGTATCACCGTATTATCAGAATAACCAATATACCATTTTGGATTTTTAGTGAAGTTTTTGATATTCAAATGTTCCACCAGATGCTGACAACCATACCCCCCTCTGGAAGTCCAGATTGCAGAAATTTCATTATCGTTTAATGCCCAATTGATGTCTTGTATCCTTTCCTGTTCTGTTCCTGCATAATTGTAGCCATTGGAAAATTTGGTGTAAAGGTGTTCGCCTAAAATCGGTTCGAAACCTTTATTTTTAATCATTTCTAAGCCTTTTTCCAGCTGAGAAGTTTCTACGGCTCCTGCAGGAGAAATTACAGCTATTTTATCCCCTTTTTTAAGGGATTTTGGGAAGATAATTTTTTTCATTTGTTTTTTTGAAATTTAACTTCTTTCTTTTCCGCTTCTTCTAATTTTTTATCGAATTGATTGAATTTTTTGAAGCTTTGCAGGAAAATAAAGAAACTGAAAACTATAAGAATTCCGCCAACGATCCGTCTGATTCTGTTGGCTAATTTTTGTGTTAATTTATCGTGAAACTGTTTCGCCAAAAAGATCTTGGCAAGGTCGATACAAAGGTAAGTGGCAATCACAATCCCGATGTATAATATGAAATTGCACGTATCCGGATATTGATTTCTCACTGAAATCACCGTTACCAGCCAAAACAAGATAACCCCAACATTTAAAAGATTAAAGAAAAAACCATTAAAAAATGTTTTAAAATAATTCTGATTGATGATCTTTTCTTCACCGGGCATATGCATTTTCGTTTTTGTGACCAGCATGACGATTCCGTAAATGAAAATAAGGATGGAAGTAATTCTGTAAAAACCCGGATGTTTGTCTATCAATGTTACGATATCAGCGCTCGCATAATAAGCCGCCAAAATACACAACAAATCCGCTGAAATGACTCCTAGATCCAATGCCAGTGCATGTTTTGGACCTCTCGAAAAGCTGGTTTCTATTAACAAAAAGAAGATTGGTCCTATAAAAACCAGACTCAACATGAAGCCTAAAATAACAGCCGAAAGTATAAGTTCGAACATTTAATATTTGTTTCTATCCCAAATTTAAAAATTATATTTCTATTTGTCGATAAAATCCGCTTCTTTTAGGTTTTGAATCACAAATCGGAGAGTATTCTAAAACAAAAAAGACCGCAAATTTGCAGTCTTTAGTATTATATTGTGATATTTATTTTATTCAACAATCTTAAAATCCAATTGCTTTTGAATCAAATTGGCTTTTACAACCTTTATTTTAACCTGATCTCCCAGCTGATATCTGTTTCCGGTTCTTGAGCCGTAAACTGCATGAGTAGATTTATCATACGAATAAGAATCATCCATCAGGTCTCTTAATTTAATCAAACCTTCTGCACCGTTTTCAGGAATTTCTACCCAGAAACCGAATTCTGCAACTCCGGAAATCACACCCACAAAGGTTTCTCCTAAATGTTTTTCCATAAATTTTACCTGCATGAATTTAATAGAATCTCTTTCTGCATCGGCAGCCAATCTTTCCATTGAGCTGCAATGTTTTGCTTTGTCTTCCAATTCATCTTTACTTGGAGATTTTCCTCCATCTAAATAATGTTGCAATAAACGGTGAGCAAGCAAATCGGGATAACGTCGGATAGGAGAGGTAAAGTGGCTATAATAGTCAAAACCAAGACCGTAGTGACCGATCGGTTCTGTAGAATAAACCGCTTTGCTCATGCTTCGCATCGCTAAGGTTTCGATCATATTTTCTTCACCTTTCCCTTTTACATCGTGCAATAATCTGTTTAAAGATTCGGCAACCTTTTTGGTATTGGCAAGATCCATTTTATATCCGAAAGTGGAAACAAAATCTCTCAAAGCTTCTAATTTCGCAGGATCCGGATCGTCGTGGACCCTGTAAATAAAGGTATTTTGAGAAATATCTCCTCTTTTATTTAATGAAACAAATTCAGATACTTTTTTATTTGCCAGCAACATAAATTCTTCGATCAGATGATTCGAATCTTTGCTTATTTTGAAATAAACTCCAACAGGTTCATTATTTTCATCTAAATTAAATCTTACCTCACTTCTGTCAAAAGTAATCGCCCCGTTTTTGATTCTTTTCTGACGCATGATTTTCGCCAGTTTATCTAACACTAAAATTTCTTCTGCTAAATCTCCTTCTTTCGTTTCAATTCTTTCCTGAGCTTCTTCATACGTGAATCTTCTGTCAGAATGAATTACCGTCCTGCCAAACCATTGTTTTTGAATTTCAGCATTATCATTTAATTCAAAAACTGCTGAGAAGGTAAATTTATCTTCATTGGGACGAAGCGAACAGACATCATTACTCAAAACTTCCGGAAGCATCGGTACAACGCGGTCTACAAGGTAAACGGAAGTCGCTCTCTGATAGGCTTCATCATCCAGAATAGTTCCCGGAACCACATAATGAGAAACGTCTGCAATGTGAACTCCGATTTCCCAGTTTCCATTGTCTAACTTCCTCATTGACAAAGCATCATCAAAATCTTTTGCATCTTTAGGGTCAATCGTAAATGTCAAAACATCACGCATATCCCAACGTTTTGCTACTTCTTCAGGATTAATTGATCTATCGATTTTATCGGCTTCTCTTTCAACTTCTTCAGGGAAAGTGTACGGTAAACCATATTCTGCAAGAATAGAATGGATCTCTGTTTCATGCTCTCCCGGAGCACCTAAAACCTGAATAATTTCACCTTCCGGATTCTTATCTCCCGGTTTCCACTCTGTCATTTTTACAACAACTTTATTTCCGTCTTCAGCACCGCCGAATTTTCCTTTTGGAATAAAAATATCGGTATTGATCGATTTTTTATCACAAACAACAAAACCGAAATCTTTATGGGCAACCATTTGCAAAGTTCCTACAAACTCGGTTCTGGTTCTTTCTAAAACTTCCAAAACGGAGCCTTCCAGTTTTTTACCTTTATAAGTATAAGTTACAATTAAAACTTTGTCGCCCTGTAACGCATCTTTTACATTTTTTGAATGGATGAATATGTCATCCTTCAATCCTTCTACTTTTACATAGGCATTTCCGGATTGGTTAAAATCTATGACTCCGGTTAATGTTCCGGCGATTTTAAGATTTACGATATATTTTCCTTTTTCGGTTTCTTTGATTTTTTCAGAAGCCTGAAGTTTATGTAAAGCTTGGATTACAAGCTCTCTTTGTCTGGGGTTTTTATGGTCAATTCCGTCTGAAATCTGCTTGTAATTATAGATCTTAGAAGCATTTTCATTCATAAAGCGCAGGATCAATCTTCCGATTTCCATGAGTTTATGATCATTTTTCTGACTTATATATTTTCTTTTTTTTGGCATATTAATTTTATTATTAATTAGTTATGACTTTAATATTTGAATTAAAATCATTTAAAAATTCTCTTCTCATTTATTAAAGACAATTTTAATATTCATTTTTAAACTTTACTCTATAATTCAACAACATCAATTTTCCTTCCAAATATTTTACAATTAGGAGCTTTAGTTTGTATAAAAATACTACAAATATGGAGAAGAGGGGAGAAAAACCTTCTGTTAAATATCTTTTAAATATTCTAGGTTTAAATGGAAATAAATAGACTGGTAATTTCTATTGGACGGTACAAAGATACAAAATAAAAAATAAATAAGGCTTGTAATTTGATTTACAAGCCTTTATATGTTTAGCAGAATGCGATTTTATCAACTCTGTTCTGATGTCTTCCACCCTCAAAATCTGTTGATAAGAATTTATCTACGATTTCGATCGCCAATTCTTTAGATATGAATCTCGCAGGTATTGAGATCATATTGGCATCATTATGCTGTCTTGCCAGGCTTGCAATTTCAGGCATCCAGCAAAGAGCGCAACGAATTTTCTGATGTTTGTTTGCTGTAATCTGTACTCCGTTTCCACTTCCGCATAATAATATACCCAGCTCATTTTCTCCGTTTTCAACAGAAGTTGCAGCAGGGTGTACGAAGTCCGGGTAATCCACACTGTCTGTGGAGAACGTTCCAAAATCCTGAACATCAAAGTTTTCTGATAAATAGTTCTTAACAATCTCCTTATACTCGAAACCTGCGTGGTCTGCAGCAATAGCGATTTTTCTTTTCATAATACTGTATTAAGCTTTTTCTCGATTTATTTCCTTACAAAGATAAGAATAATAAAAATTTTGTTAGTCCTTCGGGAGTAAATTGTGAAAAGCATTGTGAATAACTGTGGATAACTATCGCAAAGTAAATGTTTCGTAACATTAGAAAAAATTGTAATGGAAAGTCCCCTCTAAAATTTTAACATTTTTTTTCAAAAACTTTCCCGACAGAATTCTCTACCTTTTCCATAAATCAGTTATTAATAAAGGGTATCGTGGAAAAGTTATCCATAATTGTTAGTAACCGATCGAAAAATCAGATTTCCAGCAAATTATATTGTGAATTAAATATGAATTGAATAAAAATTTAGTGTTATGAAGTATTTCAGAAAAAGTTATCCCCCAAACCCCCAACACTCAACAACAAAGACACTATTCTTTTTTTTAAAGAGAAAGAAACTGTTGAATACTGAATGTTGGGTCTGCGGGAAACTTTTTTAAAACTTTTAACGGGTTGCGGCTTTTCAAAAATTTTAAAATCTTACATTTGTGAAACGAAAATTCAACGATATTTATGAAACCGACCTGCCCGAAGTTGTTTACCAATCTTTACGCAAAGTCGATTGCATATGCCCGACGAAAAAATAAAATGTACATATGAAAACAATCAATGATTTCAATTTTAATGATAAGAAAGCGCTGGTAAGAGTAGATTTCAATGTTCCGCAGGATGATCAGCTGAAAGTTACAGACAATACAAGGATCGTGGCGGTAAAGCCTACAGTTGACAAAATCCTTAAAGACGGTGGTTCTGTAATTTTAATGACGCACCTTGGAAGACCAAAAGGAGAAGTAAAGAATGAATTTTCTCTGAAAAATATTTTAGATGAAGTTTCTAAGGTACTTGGTCAGGAAGTAAAGTTCGTTGAAGAATCAATAGGAGAGAAGGCTGAAAAAGCTGCTGCAGATCTTAAACCGGGTGAAATCTTATTATTGGAAAATCTGCGTTTTCATAACGAAGAAGAAAAGGGGGACGAAGGTTTTGCTGAACAACTTTCTAAATTAGGAGATGCTTATGTAAATGATGCTTTCGGAACGGCTCACAGAGCACACGCTTCAACGGCTGTAATTGCTAAGTTTTTCCCTTCAACTAAATTTTTCGGTTTACTGATGGCAAACGAGCTTAAAGCAATTGATAAAGTTTTGAAAAGTGGTGAAAAGCCTGTAACAGCGATACTTGGAGGATCTAAAGTTTCAACTAAAATTACCATTATAGAAAATATTTTACCTGCTGTAGACAATTTAATCATTGGTGGCGGTATGGCTTTTACGTTCATTAAAGCTCTTGGAGGTAAGATCGGAAATTCATTGGTTGAAGAAGATAAATTACCTCTGGCAATTGAAATTCTTGGCAAAGCTAAAGAACATAATGTAAAAGTATATCTTCCTTCTGACACGATCATCGCTGAAAGCTTTAGCAATGATGCAGATAGAAAAGAAGTAGATATTTACGCAATCCCTGAGGGTTGGATGGGATTGGATGCAGGTGCCAAATCGAGAGATCAGTTCAATGATGTTTTGTTAAATTCACGAACAATTCTTTGGAATGGACCGATCGGAGTTTTTGAAATGTCAAATTTTGCAGCTGGAACTATAGCTCTTGGAGACAGTATTGCTGAAGCAACAAAATTGGGAGCTTTCTCTCTAGTGGGAGGAGGAGACAGTGTTGCTTTCGTTAAGCAATTCGGTTATGCAGATAAAGTGAGTTATGTTTCTACCGGAGGTGGTGCAATGCTTGAAAGCTTGGAAGGTTTAGAGCTTCCTGGTGTTGCTGCGATCAACAATTAATAAATTTAATTTTATAAATTTAAGTCTGCTGGATTTTTCGGCAGACTTTTTATTTTTAAGTTAAAATTTTATATTCAAAAAATTTTCTGAAAAATTGCTGAAAATCGGCTTTCAGAAATATATTTTAAATTGAGAAACGGAAATATTTTGAGGATTTATATATAGAACGAATTTAAAGCTTTAAAAAGCGTGTTTTTGTAAGAATTTGCTTTTTTAAACTGAATTTTTCTTGATTCTCAATTTTCCATTAAGATTGTCATTCCGTAGGAATCTCGTCAATGAAAAAATAAAAGTTTAGATTTCCTACAGAATGACAAGGAGTGTAATTATTTATCAAGCTAAATTTTTAAAATTAAATTTGAAGAAAAGATAGTAGAAGCTTCTCAAAATTAGATTCAAATTTATATAAACTCTAAATCCTAATTTATCTAAAAAATAAAAACTCAAGAAAATATCCTGAGTTTTTTATTTTTTAGGTTGAAATTAAAGAAAATTGACCTCTAGAAATACCTTAAAAATCGATTTTCTACTTTTTCTCGATAATATAGATCAAACTTGAAAATTCGTTCGAAAAAAGGGCTTTTGCGTTAGAAATCGTTCCGTAGATCGTTGCTTTTAGCCAAAAAAGAGGTGATTTCTTGTATTTTTCGCTCAACATAGAGATGTAGTACGAATCTAAAATTAAAGGTTTTATTTTTCTCATTTTCCAGTTTGGCTTCTTTGAAATCAAATTTTCCATTCCGTTTTTTGAAAAGTGATAGATGTGTCTCGGTACATCGTAGGCTGCCCAATATTCTTTATAATGTTTTGCATCGTAAGAAGTAGAGTTGGGAACTGCAATAATTAAAAGTCCTTTATCTTTTAGTTTTTTATTGAAGATTTCAAGCATTTCATCTTGATTTTCCACGTGCTCGAAAACATGCCATAATGTAATTGCATCTAAACTTCCGTCTTCAATTACCTCAATATTATCTAGAATTTTTGCTTTTTCTATCTTTGATTGTGCTGCTTTTCTTGCATCTGCATCAGGTTCAAATCCGAAAGTTTCGAAATCATTTTCTATAAATTTTACGAATTCTCCGGCACCGCAACCATAATCTAAAACTCTTGAACCTTTTTTTATTCTGTCAACAAGTATATTTTTCTTGTATTGTAAATTGAAAGACTGTAAGAATTTATATAATTTTTCTTTTAAACTTCCTGAATCCTGATGATGGGAAATGTAATCTTCACTTTCGTAATATTTAGAAATATTTGATGGAATAGGAGAGGTTTTGAAAACTCCCTTTGTATCTGTTTCCTTAATTTCAAATATTTCCTGTGAAAGAAAATGATCTTTAATTTTCATTTGAGTAATAGCTTTATATTAAAAATTAAGATATTCAAAAGCTTATATAAGCTCAAAAATACCTTAATTTTTGTTTTTATTTATTAATGTTTCACGTGAAACATATCTCAATTAACGTCCTAAATACACCATTAAAACATTGATATCAGCAGGGGATACACCACTGATTCTTCCTGCCTGAGCAAGAGTTTTTGGTCTTACTTTGGTCATTTTTTGTTTGGCTTCTGCAGAGAGACTTGATATTTTTATATAATCAAAATCTTCAGGAATTTTTACATTTTCTAAACGATTCAGCTTGGCAACGTTTTCTTTTTCCTTTTCTATATAACCTTTATATTTGATATTTACCTCTGCCTGCTCTCTCACTTCATCATCAAATTGAGAAGAAAATTCTTTAATAACATCGATATTATCTAGTTTATCCAGTGTAATATTAGGTCTTGTAAGAAATTGTGATGCTCTGTAAGCCTGGTCTACAGGGTTACTTTCCATGCTTTCTAGGATAGGATTGATAAGGCCCGGTTTTAAAGAAGTTTCTCGTAAAAAAGCTTCAAGTTCCTGACTCTTAGATATTTTCTCATTAACTCTTCTTAATCTGTCTTCTTTTGCCAACCCTAGATCATAAGCCTTTTCAGTTAATCTGATATCTGCATTATCTTGTCTTAAAAGAAGCCGGTATTCAGCTCTGGAAGTAAACATTCTGTAAGGTTCTTCAGTTCCTTTTGTGATCAGATCATCGATTAAAACACCAATATAAGCTTCGTCTCTATTAAGTATAAAATCTTCCTTATCATGTACCTTATTGTGGGCATTAATACCCGCAATAAGACCTTGTCCGGCTGCTTCTTCATATCCTGTAGTGCCATTAATCTGACCTGCAAAATATAAATTATCAATCAGTTTTGTTTCTAAAGTATGCTTTAATTGAGTAGGAGGGAAGTAGTCATATTCAATCGCATAGCCCGGACGAAATACTTTTACGTTCTCAAATCCCGGAATATGCTTCATTGCTTTGATCTGAACATCCTCAGGAAGAGAAGAACTGAATCCATTTACATAGATCTCTACAGTTTTCCAGCCTTCCGGTTCTACGAATAGCTGATGCCTTGTTCGTTCTGCAAAACGATTGATTTTATCTTCAATACTTGGGCAATATCTTGGTCCTAAACTTTGAATTGTACCATTAAACATTGGACTTCTATCGAAGCCTTCACGTAAAATATCATGGACAGTTTCGTTTGTATAAACAATGTGGCAACTTAATTGTTTAGTTAATTTCGGAGTATCTAAATAACTGAATTTTTGAGGATTTTCATCTCCTTTTTGTTCTTCCATTTTAGAATAGTCTAAGCTTCTTCCATCAACTCTTGGTGGAGTACCTGTCTTCATTCTTCCGGCTTCGAAACCTAATGAAACCAACTGTTCTGTGATTCCAAAAGCTCTTGGTTCACCCATTCTTCCGCCGCCTAATTGCTTATCTCCAACATGGATCAATCCGTTAAGGAAAGTACCGTTTGTAAGGACAACTGACTTCGATCTTATCTCAATTCCCAATGAAGTAATGACTCCTGCAACCTTGTTATTCTCAATAATAAGCTGCTTTACCATATCCTGAAAGAAATCAAGATTAGGAGTATTTTCTAACGCTAAACGCCATTCTTCAGCGAAGAGCATTCTGTCATTCTGTGTTCTTGGAGACCACATTGCAGGACCTTTTGAAAGGTTCAGCATCTTAAACTGGATAGCTGATTTATCCGCTACAATCCCTGAATAACCACCCATTGCATCGATTTCTCGTACAATTTGTCCTTTTGCGATACCACCCATTGCTGGGTTACAGCTCATTTGCCCGATCGTCTGCATGTTCATCGTAACAAGCAGGGTTTTTGAACCTAAATTGGCTGCTGCAGCTGCTGCCTCACATCCTGCGTGACCGGCACCAACTACGATTACATCATATATTTCTGAAATCATCTTTTTATTGCTTATTTAAGCCTTAAATTTTAATTTTCCTTATAAATGTTTCACGTGAAACATTGTTTCGAAATAAGGTCTAAAAGTGCCTTTATTCCGACTGTTTAGCCCCGATCGCAGCATTTGTCTGAGCTCTTTTTTCTTTGAAAAAGAAAAAAAGCGAGTGCGGAGAGCGGGAATAAGCTTCTAAAAAATTAAGACATCGAGAGATGATGAAATTGGGTAATTCCTGATCCTCTGAATTTCTAACCTTTTAATAATACTTTGCTAAATAAAAATCTTCTTTGCTTCGCATTAACAATTCTTCTTCCTTGGTTTTATCCTTGTATCCGCAAAGATGAAGAATGCCGTGCGCCAAAACTCTGCGCAGTTCTTCTTCATAATTTTTGGATAGGGTAGAAGCGTTGTCTGAAATGCGCTGCAAAGATACGAAAATCTCCCCGCTTATTGTCTTACCCTTTACATAGTCAAAAGTAATGATGTCTGTATAGTAATCATGCTGTAAATAATCCTGATTTACTTTTAAAAGATATTCGTCATCGCAGAAGATGTAATTAATCTCACCAAGCTTTTTTTCTTCTGAAAGAATGAGGTCTTCCAGCCATTTTGTATAGTCTGTATTTACAGATTCCGGTAGATTTTCGTAGAAGAATTGTATCATTGTTTTAAAACCAGTGTCCTAAAATAACACTGAATATACCTTTTTGATTATTTTTAAGTGAATGGCTGAAATTTACCTTAATCTGCCCAAAAGGAGATTTGTAACCAGCCGTGATTCCCAGTGAGCTATAATTTACTTTTACAGCATCTTCAAAACTTAAATCATTTGAAATATTTGCAAAAGAAAAATTTCCTGTGATAAAATAGTTTTTATTAAATTTAAACTGAAGATCGTTTGAAACCAACGCAACATTTCTTGTGCTGAGCTGGGCGAAATAAAAACCTCCGAAGCTTTTAAAATTAACAATATTCTGTTCGAAGATTCCGCCTAAATTATATTGATAAAACGAAGGAAGTTCTTCACCAATCGTGATTCCGCCGTAAAGATTCAAACGATAGGTTAATTGTTTTGAAAGTGGAATATTAATTCTGATGTCAGCTTTTACCTGAACTGGCTTATCCTGAACCTCGCTACTCATTAAATCAATAACTTTTCCTTCTGCCGCAACATAAATACCTTTTGTAGGAAAATCCCTGTCATTCTGCGTATCACTTTTTAAGAAAACATAAGGATTTAAAAATCGGCTGTATCTTTTATTTTCACCATTTGAATCTGATTCAAAATAGTCATGACTGATACCACCGCCGATCGCAAATTTATCTTTCCAAATAGATTGGATGTACGCTTCATTTCTATACCAGTCCCATGATTCTACTATTGAGTTCTCTCCGTTTCTTAAATCAAATCCCATTCCTGAGGAATAAATTCCAAATCCGGGAATGTATCCATTGTCGATGAAATAGTTTAAATAATACCTGAATTTATCTCCAACAATAACATCCACCGAAAGATTTGTGTTTTTAAATAAAAGTCTTTTTGCAGAATAATTTACAAGTAGACCTGTTTTAAAAATTTCATCATAATGTAAGCCAAATTTTACAAAATGCCGGGCATCATCTTCCGTGACATATAATTTTAGGTAGTTGGAATCGTTTTCAGAAATGATATCGTAGTTGATGAATTTGTAATTATTAGTCGCTACAAGTTTATCAATCTTCTTATTGATGCTTCCATATGTTTGCATGGATGGGATACGAAGCCCCATTTTCCCGAGAACATAGTTTTTCCCATAAATTTTGCCTCCTTCTATCGCGATGCTGTCAATCTTATAGACATTGGAATAAATCGGATTTACGCGCTGTCTGAGACGGTCAAACGATCGCTTGGGTAATTCGTTGAGAATATCTTTATATTTTAAACCTTCCGTATAGCCGCTGTCGAGAATTTTTTTCTTCTCGTCGTAGCTTGTAGCGGTCATGCCTTTTAAATTAGGTTTAATATTAATATCGGTGTATTTATACTGTCGTTTGGTATCTTTATGAATATTCATATCGATAACCTGGTTAAGGATCGCAATAATGCTGTTTAAATCCTCTCTTTTGGATAGATCCTGGTTAAGGTCCACACCGATGACGATGTCGATTCCCTTATCCTTTAATGGCTTTGAGGGATAGTTTACGGTCATAGCTCCGTCGATATAAATGCTGTCGCCGATTTTTACGGGATCCATTAACGAAGGAAAGGCAGAACTCGCCATAATGGACTGTACAAGATCTCCTTTTTCAAAAATCTGCATATTTCCACTTTCGAGATTTGTGGCAACGCACATGAAAGGAATGGGGAGCTTTGAAAAATCGTCTATATTTGAAACATTTTTAAATAATTCTTTTAATAGATAAACATTTTTCTGACCGGTGCTTATGGAAGAGGGAAGGGTAATTTTTCCGTTTTTTAATGGTATGGATAAAAGATATTTATCTACTGTTTTATTGTAAAAACTTGATTCTTTTCTGGATTTAGGATCCATGATTAGTGAATAGAAATCAGTATCCATGACAATTTTTTCAATTTCTTTTCCGGAATATCCTGAAGCGTAAAGACCTCCTACAATCGCTCCCATGCTGGTTCCTGCAATATAATCGACCTTAACTCCCAACGAATCTAATACTTTAAGTACTCCGACATGAGAAAATCCTTTAGCTCCGCCACCGGCTAAGGAAAGCCCGATTTTGGGATTTTTCGGAATAACCAACCCTTTTTTAACCTGTGCGTTAATCAAAAGCAATTGGAATACGAATAAGAGAAGCAGGAGTTTTCTCATAATTAATCTTTTATATAAATCCGTTTCACCCGTGGCGAAATGGAGGTTAATACTTCATAAGTTATTGTTTTGCAGTATTCTGCGAATTCTTTCAGGCTTGGCTTTGCATTAAAAACAGTCACGGTATCGCCTTCTCTCACATTCGGAATATTGTCGACGTTAATCATCATCATATCCATACAAATGCTTCCTATGATGGGAGCTAATTTTTTACTGATTCCCACATTTCCTATCTGATTTCCTATCAATCTTGGGATTCCGTCTGCATAACCAACGGGAATTGTCGCAATTTTTGTCAAATGATCTGTTTTATACCTTCTGCTGTAACCGACTGATTCTCCGTTTTCAACCTGAGAGATCTGTGAAATTACGGTTTTAAAACTTACCACTGACTGTAATTGTTTCTGTATTTCACTATTTGGTGATTCTCCTAGCATTCCGATCCCGATTCTCACCATATCATATTCATGATGAGTGTAACTTGTTATTCCTGAAGAATTTAAGATATGTCGAATAGGAGTGTACCCCAATTTTTCAATTAAATAGCTTGAATTTTTTTCAAAAGTTTCCAGCTGATGCAAAGTGAATTTTTTCTCAGTCGGCATATCTGAAGACGATAAATGACTGAAAATACTTTGAACTTTTAAATTTTTATCGCTTAAAATTTCGCTTAGCTGATTTAATTCAAAATCTTTAAAACCAAGACGATGCATTCCTGTCTCAAGCTTAATATGGATTGGATATTTTTTATCGTAACCGGATTTCTGAACAGCTTCATAAAACAATTCGAGCACTCTGAAACTGTAAATTTCAGGCTCTAAATTGTATTGAATCACCGTCTCATAGCTGTGTTGCTCAGGATTCATGACAACGATAGGGACCGTGATTCCTTTTTTTCGAAGCTCAACACCTTCATCTACAAAAGCAACCCCAAGATAATCAATATGATGATGTTGCAGGAATTCTGAAATTTCATAACTTCCTAATCCATAAGCATTTGCTTTTACCATTGCCATCATTTTTGTGGAAGGTTTCAGCAAAGATTTATGATAATTAATGTTATGAAGAATGGCATTAAGATTAATTTCTAAAACCGTGTCATGTTTTCTGAGCTCAAGAATATCTTTAAGCTTTTCAATCTCAAATTTTCTTGCTCCTTTGAGTAAAATGATCTGATTTTCAATTTCTGTCAGATGTTTACTTTCAATTAATTCCTGAGTGTTAATAAAAGTAAATGTTTTAGATTTAAATAAATCACTAAACTTTGATATTTCATTTCCGATTAAGAAGACAGAATCAAATTTCTGTTCGTTCACAAGCTCAGAAACTTCTTCGTAAAGCTCTTGCGAATTAGAATTAACTCCGACAATATCCGTTAAAACCAAAGATTTTTTAGGCTTATTATATTCATTTAAAAATTGAAGAGCGGTTTTCAGAGAATCAAGATCAAGGTTGAAAGAATCATTGATGACAATATTATTTTTAATGCCTTCAATCGCTTCAAGACGCATTTCTACAGACTTTAAAGCATTGATTTTTTCAACGATCTTGTGATTTTTGATGTCTAACTCCTTCAGCACCGTAAGAAGCGCCAAAGCATTCGTTAAAGTCGCTTCGTCTCGCTGGTGAGCCGGGAAACTGATTTCTTCATCAAAATATTTCACAATAATATTTTCGTCTTTGGAAATATTATTTTTAATGAAAACCTGATTTTCTTTTTTAAAACCGTAAGAAATTAATTTTTTACTTGAATATAATTCTTTTATCTTTTTGTCTACCAATAAATTATCACCATTGTAAATAATGACTTCGGAATCTTTGAAAAGTTTAATTTTTTCGTTAATTAATTCTTCTTCAGATTCAAAATTGGCGGCGTGCGCAGTTCCGATGTGTGTCAATAAACCTATTTGCGGATGGAAAATGTTTTCCAGTTTCTGCATTTCATTCGGCTTAGAAATTCCTACTTCAAAAATTCCCAGTTGGTGAGAATCACTGATTTGAAGCAAAGAAAGCGGCAAACCGATCTGAGAATTAAAACTTTTTGGGCTTTTAACAGTTGGAAACTCGTTCCAGAGCGATTGATACAACCATTCTTTCAAAATAGTTTTTCCGTTACTTCCTGTAATTCCTATGGATTTTAAATGAGAATTTTCGAAATGATATTTGGCTAATTTTTGAAGAAACTCCACGGAATTTTCAACAATAATCCATGTTATATTTTCAAACTGAGGATATTGATGCTCGGAAATAATAACAGTAATTCCTCTGTCAATCGCAGATTCGATAAATTTTTCCCCTGAATTTTTATGAGTATTTATGGCAATAAACGCAGTGTTCTTTGTTGAATAAATAATCCTGCTGTCAAAAGCTATATTTTTGATAATTAAATTGTTATCTCCAATAACTTGAGCATTGGTGATATCTGCGATATGTTGTGTCGTGTAGTTCATAAACTACTTTTCTGTAATTAAGTTATAATTAGAATCAGGGTTTCGGAAATTGTTAATCATATTTAAAAGATTTATTTGATTTCCTGAAATTTCGTAAATAATTGAATTATGTTTCGTAATCAGTAATTTGTGAAAGTCTGTGTCTTCATATTTCTGATGTATAAGATTTCCATTTTCAAGTAAAGATATTTTCTTTTCTAAAATTACATAAAAATTTTCCAAAACATCAAAGCCCCAATTTTCAATAAGAAAATCTTCCAGAATCTGTAAATCTGATTTGGCTTTATTTGTCCAAAAAATATTCATTTTTCTTTTTTGCAATTCTTTCTTTGGCTTCATTCATGATAACTGAATGTTCTGTTATTCTCCCATTTTTTACATCGTCTAAACCTTCCTGAATTGCATTCAGAATATCATCTTTCGAAATTTTTTCCGGTTCAATAATTTCAGCAATCTTCAACAATTCCTCAGGAAGAAATTTTTTCTCTTTCATTTTTCTAAAAAATGTAGGTTCAGAAATCCCGCTTTTCTCAATAATATATTTCAGTTTGAAAGGCGAATTTTTCAAAATCTCATCAATAGAATTACTGATTTTTATATAATTTTTGATTTCTAATATCATTTTTTGATAGTTTTTACTATTAAATTCTAAACAAATTTAAAAATAAATTTGATATTAAATGTCTTTTTTATTCAAAACTTCATCTACAAAAACTCTTCTGCTTACTGCATCGTAAGATTCTGTTTCTCCGAGTTCTACAAGATCTTTTCCTGCAGAAGTTCTCATCGAATAATTGGCAAGATTTCCTGTTCTCCTACAAATAGCGTGCACTTTCGTCACATATTCGGCAGTTGCCATCAAATTCGGCATCGGACCGAACGGACGTCCTAAAAAATCCATGTCCAAGCCTGCAATAACGACCCTTACTCCGCTATTTGCCAGTTGATTAGCTATATCTACAATGCTTTCATCAAAAAACTGGGCTTCATCAATCCCTACAACATCACAATTGGAAGCCAACAGCAGAATCTCATTGGGATTTTCCACTGAGGTGCTGCGAATTTTATTCTGATTATGAGATACAACATCTTCATCAGAATATCTTGTATCTAATTTTGGTTTAAAAATCTCCACGTTTTGCCCCGCCATTTCTGCTCTTCTCAGCCTTCTGATCAACTCTTCGGTTTTTCCGGAAAACATTGAGCCACAAATAACTTCCATCCAACCGCTTTGTTTGGAGTGATTAATTGTATTTTCTAAAAACATTTGTTAAATTAGCCGTATATTTTTAAGATCAAAAGTAAGCAATTTTAACAAGATTCTTCTATGCAGAACATCCAAGATTTAAAGGAAAAGATTTTTTTTGAATCCAAGAATATCATTGGTATTTTGGACAAAATAAACAATGTAGACGAGTTACTTTCCAAGCAAGATCTTGTGGACGAGCTTGCTAACAGGATTTCGTTCCTGCGTTTGCTGGAAAAAAATATTGAGTATTTTGGGAGTGAAAATTTTTCGTCGTTTTCAGAAAATCAGCAAAATTTTTCTTCGACAATCAATCAATTTGATGATGATTCAAATCATGAAGTGACGGAAGAAGAAGCGATTTTTAATAATGAGTTGAACGAAATTGACGAAAAAGAGGATAAATATTACAACAGTGAAGTCACGGAAGAAGAAGCAATTTTCAACAATCAATTAAATGAAATCGTTGAAAACGAACTTCACGAAACGATTGTGAATTTTGTTGAAGAAAATCCTGAAGTTGAAGTTTCTGAAAATATCGAGGAAATAGTTTCCCGAAATGATGTAACAGAAGAAGAAGCGATTTTCAATAATCAGTTAAACGAAATTGATGAGAGCGAATTATCTGAATATCATGAAAGTGCATTGGCTTTTGTAGATGAAGAAAGAATTTTAGCCGATGCAGAACCGGATCATGACGAAGATATTACGGAAGAGATGTTTGATCATAAAACAACGGAAGAAGAAGCGATTTTTAATAATCAGCTTAATGAAATTGATGAATTTGAGAACGAAGTTTCTGATGATCTGGGGAATAATCTGAATGATTTTGAAGAAGAGGAAAAAATTCAGGATCATTTTGAACCTGCAGATAAAGAAGAAATTGTCATCAAAAATCATGAAACGGAAGAAAAAGTTCCAAGCATTTTTGATACGGAAAATTTAGATGAAGAAATGTTGATTGAAGAAAATGAAGATCAGTTTATCGCTTCAAATAGCAGCATCAGTCAGGGAGAAATGGCGACGGATACTTCCAATGTTGAAAATATTCTGAGTGAAATAAAACATGAAGCTCAAATCGAGGAAAGAGTAGAGGAAGTTGCCATTGCAGCAGAAAATGACAGGAGAAAAATCGTTGAGATCGACAAACCTCAGATCGAAAAAGAAATCCATCCTTCTGATGAAAGTTTTGAAAACTTAGATGCTTATCATCAGGAGAAAAAAATAAAGCTATCCAATATCAAAGGATTGAAAAGTATTCAGACATTATTTGATGACGACCCTTTGGAAAGAGATTTCCCTGAAGAAAAAAAGGACCGAACAGTGGTGAAAGAAGACACAGGAAGCATCTTAAAAAGCAATATGGCAACCAATTTTATGGAAGCCGAAAAACCAAAACCTGATTTTAAATTAGATTTAAATGACAGAATTGCTTTTTCAAAAGTCCTTTTTGGCGGAAGCCAGTCTGATTTAAATGATACAGTTGGAGTGTTGAACAGCTTCAAAAATCTTGAACAGGCAAAAGAATATCTGAGTGACCTTTATTACGAAAGAAAATGGAATAAAGTGGACGAATACGCCCAAAGACTCTGGATATTGGTAGAAAATAAATTCTTATAAATTAAATTTTGAGCGGTATTTTATATTTCGTTCCCACACCGATCGGGAACCTAGAAGACATGACTTTCAGGGCGGTAAAAATGCTGAAAGAGGTAGATTATATTTTGTGTGAAGACACAAGAACTTCAGGAGTACTTTTAAAGCATTTTGAGATCTCAAAACCGTTGAAATCGTATCATTTACACAATGAGCATCAGGCAACGGAAAAAGTCATTGCAGACCTTAAAAGCGGTCAGAATATCGCGATCATTACCGATGCGGGAACTCCCGGGATTTCTGATCCCGGATATTTGCTGTCAAAAGCTGCCGCAGACCATCATATTGAAATGATCTGCCTGCCCGGAGCAACGGCTTTTGTGCCTGCTTTG
>Ga0157375_10000486_pt1 | contig 35989 bp, 38 predicted proteins | sample M35metaG_FD_115311 | JGI IMG/M metagenome (GOLD analysis project Ga0157375, IMG submission 115311) | Miscanthus rhizosphere microbial communities from Kellogg Biological Station, Michigan, USA - M3-5 metaG | ecosystem: Host-associated > Plants > Roots > Rhizosphere > Soil | place: USA: Michigan... | reverse complement strand
CCACCGTATCTCCGGCTCGCGGCGGCGGTTGCTCGGAGGTTTGGGCGGACGCGGCGAAGGCCGTCAGCAACAGGACGGCGAGAAGAGCGAGTTTTTTTCGTTCAGGCATCAGCTTTCGCAAGAGAAACGGTAGGCACGTACATCGGATCGGCGCGCCTGGCGGAGCGCCGCATCCGATTCGTGTGCGGGTTGAGTGCAAACCGGCGCTCGGCGGTCATCCGGCGCAGCGTCGCCACGAGCTCCGCCGCGCTGGCGAGACGTTCCGACGGATCTTTGGCCAGCAGTTTCATGACGGTTGTTTCCAGCAGGGGAGGAATGAACGGTTGCAGGGAGGTCGGAAGAGGTGGTTCATGCCGGAGCGTGGCTTCCAGTGTCTCTTTCATGTTCGGCCGTTCGAAGGGAGCGACGCCGGTCATACACTCATAGAGAGTGACGCCGACGCTGAACATGTCTCCCGCCGGCATCGACGCGCGGCCGCCGATCAGCTCGGGGGCGATGTAGCCGGGAGTGCCGAAGACCATGCCCAGGTCCGTCCCCAGTGCGCTCAACAACTCGGCGATCCCGAAGTCAGTGACCTTGACGGTTCCATCCCACGAGATGAGGATGTTCGCCGGCTTGATGTCGCGGTGAATCACGTGCGCGCCGTGCGCGGCCTCCAGCGCATAGCCGAGCGCCAGTCCGACCACGAGGGTCTGCTCGATCGAAAGCGGCTCCCCTTCGATCTGGCTGTCGAGGCTTACTCCATCGACGAACTCCATGGCGATGAACGCCGAATCGCCCGACTCTTCGACGTCGTAGACAGCTACGACATTCGAGTCATGAAACTGCGCCACGGTGACCGCTTCGCGCATCAGCGACTCGACCAGGTTGCCGCGCTCCGGCGCCGGAACGTCATCGCCGAGGCGGATGGTCTTGAGCGCCACCGGCCGTTGGAGTTTCGGATCCCAGCCGCGGAAGACCGTTCCCATGCCGCCCTGGCCGACCACTTCGAGCACCTGATAGCGGCCGAGAAAGACGTTGCCGAGCTCCTCGCGGTCGTGCACCCGTTTCTGCAGCAGGTCGAGTGAGAATCGGAGCCGGTCGATGTCGCTGCCGTCGCCGGCCGGAACGAATCCCATGTCGCTCTGCGCGTTGAGCAGGTCGCGCAGCGGCCGGACGACGGCGAACCAGGCGGCAATGGAGAGCGCGGCCACGAGCAGAAGCGCGGCGATGACCGCCACCACCGATCGCCTCCGAAGATTCCTCGCAATCCCCTCGGCCACGGTCGCGGGCTGCGTGGAGACGACCACCCACGGCGTCCCGTCCACCGGCGCGTACGCGCCCACCGCCGCCGCCCCTCCGGCCGCGGGATATCGTCCGGCGCCGCGGATCCGTCCGGTGGCGGCGATGTCCAGCAGCCCAGGGGGGATGCTGGCCACAACTGCCGGATTGCCAACGACCGCATGCCGGCTGCGGTCGATCAAGACGCGCAGCGCCTGTTCGCCAAGCTCGGAGGAGTGGAGGTCGTCTTCGAGGACGCGTGCGTCGAAGATCGCCGTGGCCTGTCCACCGTTCGTCAGCGGCCGCACGATCGACAGCCAGGCGCCATTGTTCAAATGGATCGCGAGTCGCTCCCGCTGCGCTTTTGCCAGGATCGTCTGGATGACGGCAGCGGCCGATTTTTTTTGTCCGCGAAAGATCTCCGCTCCGTTGGGATCGCGAATGACGACCGCAACGAGATCGCCGCGCGACTGGAGAAGGCTCCGCACCGTGTCCTTCGCCGCGGCCGAGGATGGATCGTTCTCGACTTCAGGCGCCGCGGCGACCGCATCGATCAACGTCTCCCACGCCGCGACCGTACTGCTGATCCGGTCCGCCCCGGTGTTCGCCGAGAGCGCATGCGTCTGCAGCACCTGCGACGTCATGGCCTCGCGATTGAGATCGGCGAAGCGGTACGAAACGAGCGCGAGCGGTATCAGCCCCGCCGCGGTGAGCGCAATGATGATGCGTCCAAGAAAGCCGATCTGCAGCCGGCGGCGGCGCGGCGGGGCACCCATGCTGTTTGACGGACCCATCTGTCGGCAATGGTATCGCCGCGGGCCTTCTTCATCGCTCTTTCAGGAGCAATTCAGCGCGGTCTCACGACTTCGCGGATGGAAGACCTTAGCTTGACGATCGCCGCCATGACAGGCTTTCGAAAGGAACTCGTATGACGATTACCACTCGCACCCGGCGCCTCATCACGACGCTCTCATTCTTTTTTCTCGTTCCCGCGGCCTTCGCCCAGACCGTGGGAGGGTCGCTACGCGCCGAGACCGACAAAGGTGTCCGCACGATCGAGTTCAATGCCAAGGGCCTGTCGTCCGGCAGAGCGTCAGGAGATCTCGTGATGACGGAACCGCTTGCGCTTCCGGATCAGGATGTCGACGGCGCCGGCGAGCCGGAAGTCAAAGAATCGACTCTGTCGCTAAGCGTCGCCGTCGACTGCATGAAAGTCGAACGCAACCGCGCCGTCCTGGGAGGCCAGGTCCGCGACTCGAACGTCCAGAGCTACGTCGGCCGTCGCCTGCTCCTCACCGTCGAGGACAATGCCGACGCCGCGGCTCCGGACCGCTATACCTTCGGTTTCTACCGCTCTACGACGCCGACATGGGTTTCGAGCGACGCGGAGCTGAAATTCGATTCCGGCGCCGGCATGATGTGGATCGCCACCGACGCCGAACGCGACGACGACAAGGGCATCAGCTCCCAACCCCGCCAGCCCGGCGATTGTGAAGCCTTCCCGCTCGCCTTGTATGAGCTCGAAGAGCTCCCAAAGGACGGCGGGGACATCCAAGTCAAGCCGTAGAAGATGGATGGATTTGGTGGAGCTGAACGGGATCGAACCGATGATCTCCTGGGCGCGGTATCCGCTTCTGTCTCGGGACATAAGCGGATACCTCCTTCTTTGGTAGACGCCAGCGCCTATACCGACGTCGACGCGGATGCGTGATGGGGAGCAGGTGCATCACGCGGATCGCAGCGATCAACTCGCCAGCAACAAGAAAAGTCAACTGCTGCTATGTCGGCGGAGCAGTTGCGCGAGCGCAGGAGCGCCGCGTGCGGACTCCGGCCGGTATGACGCATATGTCTCGTCGACAGCAGTCATGCGCTGTCTAACTTCGGCGAGTTGTTGCTTCAGCTCCTGATAACGCGCCGGAGCCGTGCTGGGGTTGGGGCGTGGAAGGTCTTCACTACTCTTTCCCTCGATAAGCATGACGTCGTAACGGTGGTAGTGCTCGGGCAGCCCCGGCCAAAGAATCTCGAAGTACGCACCCCTTAACAGGGTAATAAGGTCTTGCTCCTCGCGCAGCAACGGTTCGAGCTTGACAGCGAGACCGGCTGGCAATCGCGGAGAAGCGATTGCTACCCAAAAGGAAAGCGACGCCGAGCGATACGTTTCATCAAGATCGATCAGTTCGTCCGCGGCCGCGCCGCGCAAGAGAGTGTCCGCGAGGTAGAAACGGGACAAGTTCTCGCGCGCGGACAGCAACTCCTGTTCGCCCCCTTCATGCCGGCGCGACCTTACGCTGATCATCTCTTGAAACAGCCACCGCCACCGTGTCAGATCGCTTTTCGTAATGGGCCTGGAGAGATCACGTACAAGGGCAACAATCGCAAAAAAGCGTGTCGCGTCGAGTAGCGGTGCGAACTGGATCGCCGTATTCCATACATCGAGGAAGCTCTGAAACCGTTCAGGACCGAGATCTCCGCGAAAGTACGCGATGATGGTCCGGGCGAATGCCTCCGGTGCTTCGAACTGATTCAATGGCGAACGCGAGTAATTGACCGTCATCGCCGTGACCATAGGGTCGTGCGCGCGAAGATCCAATCGCCCGCGGCCGAGAAGTTCCAGCCAGACGCTCTGGAGCAAAACATCGTTGCGAAGACAGCCGATCGAATGACGCACCAGTTGCCGGAAGAAGCGGAGTGAGGGGACGTACTCGTTGTTCCTGCGCGCGTTAAAAACACCGCTCTCTGGCACGAAGCCCAGCAGCCACGCAATTGCTCCTAACTCGGCCCGGCACCCGTCTGTCTCCCGGCAACTATCGAGGAGGTCGTCCGCAAGGTTGCGGACGGCGAATTCGAGCTTCGTCTCGACGGCCCGCGCGAGCGTGCGAGACCGTGAAAGATGGTCCAGCACGTCCATTCGATGCGAAAGACCCGTCGAGTCAATCATCTGGTATGTGAAGGTCACGAGCTCGCGCGCGGGCCAGAATGCACCGACGCGCAACGCTGCCTCGATGCAGGCGAAGGGGATCTCGTGCCACCCCGAGAGGTGGAACATGTACGCCTGTTTCAGCGTGCCGAAACCCTCCGACAGAAGAATCAGGGCAAAGAGAGCGAGGAAATATGCCGCCACCGGTGACTCGCCGATCGCATCGTTCGCGACGAAAGCCATAGAAACGAGGACGTGGATCGGCATGAAGCGGTACGTACTGACGAAACTCTGGAGTGCGCGGTTTGACAGGAACCGCTCTTCCACGATCGCTCGGACGTGTTCTTCGAGGCCATGGATGCCGCTCTTCCTTGCCAACTCCGAGAGATCGGACTTCCACCGTGTGGAGTCGCTCTCGGAAAGCTGACGCACCGGCGGCGCCATGCGCAGCATATCGAGCGCAAGATTCTGGAGCCTCCAGTCGGGTTGCGGTGAATCAGTTGGACCGGTAGAGTCGGATGACATTCGCAATGGCGTCCCGCAGCACAGCGCTCGATTCCGTAAAACTGATGACCAGTTGTTTTTTCTTTTTGACCGCTTCGATCGAGAAGTCGAGCCGGATCTCCTTCAGTTTGATCGCAAGAATAAGGAGAGCGCCCGTGACTAGGAGCAACTCCGGCGCCGAGAGTTTACGGCGCTGCTCCTCAAGGCGTGCTTCGACTTCCGCCCTGAGCTCGGGGATTGCCGCGACATGCGCGAGAAGCGTTCGGGCGATCTCTCGCGCGCTACGTTCATCCTCAAGCGCGTGCTGCACGTCGCTCGACGTGATTGATGGATCGGCGGCCGCCAGAACCGGCGCGATCTGACGCGCGGCGCGAGAGGGAGAGATGTCATCGGCGTTGATATCCAAGCCGCCTGCCTCGCTAAGCACCTGCGTCGTGAGCGAAACGAGGGTGCGCATGTCGGTGTCGCTGAGGTCGTTCAGGCTTTCCCAGATGGACATGGTTATGGCTCCTCCTCAGACCCAGTCTCCCCAGAGCGTGAGTCCCGCCCACTCAAAAAGCGGACTGGTATCAGCGAACTCGCGGTTCGCATCCTTCCACGCCAGCGCCTTGGGGCGTGTCTCGGTAATCCATTTCGCGAGAAATCGTTCACACCACCGTTCGACGAATTGAACGTCAGACTCCCAGCTGTTTGCAAGAACGGATGGCGTGCCGAGGCGAAGCCACTGCTCGGCAAGCGACCCGACATCATCGGAGGAGAAGGCGGCTGCAGCTGCGGTCGAGCATCCGAGGAGGGCTACGAGCTGCGCCCCGCAGTCGGCGTCGACTTTCAACTCATCAACCGTGAGAATCTCGGGAAGTGCCTCTGGATCAGGGTCAAGGAAGGGCGGCGGAAACCGAAATGGATAGTCCCGGAAGGAGGCAACCGTGCCGTTCCCTAAGACAATCGGACGCATTGATGAATTGAATCCGTCGCGACGATGATCGAGGAGAAGGCCGGAGTTCCTCGGCTCGATGTCGTCGTAGTGACCGTGGCAGATGACTGCGATGACGTCGCTTGAGCTGTTCTTCAGCCGCTCCCGTGGCATGCCCTCGCACTGTGGATCCACATCGAGGAATTGCTCGAACGTCGTGACCACTGGGCGATAGAGATCGGTCCTGCCATGAATGACGTCGCCGATGAGCGCGAAACAACTGCGGGGCGGCGTCTCACTGGAAGTGTTCCGCGCGACATTCCGCGAAGCGGCGAGACGCAGCAGCGAACCGCTCGAACAGTAGCTGACGCCGTGCCGCGTGCCGACGAACGCTCCATCCTCCGTCCGTACAGCGTGAAGCGGAACGCCGTAAATCGTGTGCTGCGGGATGATAGTGAGGATGTCGAAAGAGCGCAGCTCATCATCCGGCGGCAGGAGACGGCGTCCCCATTCCTCTGAAAACCTCAGCAATACTTCATTTTTCTGGGAGTTTGACCTCGTCCCGTAAATGGCGTCATTGAAGTTGTCGATTAAAGGGAACGCTTCGTCCCAGCCCAGCAACGGAAACTGTCGTGTCACGCCGTCGTTCGTGAGAAGTACGACGTAAATCTGCTCCGCGCCAGCCACGTAATACAGTAGAGCGCACTTGAGATCGGCAGGGACCGCCATATTCGACCGACTACATTGTCATGCTCTGTGGATGAAAACGCACGACTTAGTTCATGTTGGCGAAATACCATGTCATGAAGGCGGGCGCGGAAACTTCACTTCGTGGATGCGCTGCCCCTTCGAGCTTTCTCTGCCGGCAGTTCATGGCAGATGCGACCGCCAATCAGGTGCGGGTGTGCCGACAAGTACATGTCTAAGTGGCTCGCTTTCCAGTCGAGTATCGCTCGGGCGAGATCCTGCGTCAGAACCTCTCACACCGGGCGCCACGGCATACGAGGATCGGTCGTCGCTATTGTCGGCACGACCACCCACTCTGCCTCGTCGCGCAGACCTAAAACGCGGTGTCGAATGGAGCGACGTTCAGGGAGATAGGCAAACTCCGGCTTCATGTACGGCATCGAGATGTCAGGCCCGGATGTCCAGCGCGGCAAATCGAAACGGCGTCTCCTCACCAAGTCGCGACGGTCCTGATTTCGTTGAGAATCCGCTTGCTTTCCGTCTGCCAGCCGAATGACCCATTCGTTGCGAAGAGGTCTAGTAAGGTAATCGTTAAGGTGCACTCCCGGCTGGGTGTGAGTCAGCGTAAGTTCAGCGAGCCGATCAAAGTCCTCGCGAAACGACCGGTCCGCGAGAGCCGCCGGCAGCGACAATGTAGATAGGGACGGGGAGCCGTTCGCCTCGTCGGAAAGCAAAACAACTTCTTCTTGCGCGTTGGCGTCCACATCATCGCCGAGGCAGTCCTCCTTGACGCCTGGCTTCATCCGAGCCACCTCAGCGCGCTTGCCGGCAGGAGGTCGAGCCCGATGCTGATTTCGAACGAAACCCCGGCCAAGCGGCCCCAGATCATCTGGCACGCTTGGGAGTCCGGCGCGTCTTCAACATGGATGTTGCGGCTAAGTCGTTGTGGTGGAAATCGTTAGGAATTTGGTGGAGCTGAACGGGATCGAACCGATGACCTCCTGAGTGCGATTCAGGCGCTCTCCCAACTGAGCTACAGCCCCACGATGTTGGAACGTCGCTGCTAACGGCAGCGTCCCGGAGGAGAATTCCGAGGGGCGGATTATAGGCAGGGGTGAGGGTGGGGGCAAGGGTGTTTTCGTGCGACACTTCGCGCATGAAGAAAATCGTTGCGGTGCTCCTGTTCGTTGCGGCGTCCGCGTTCGCGCAGACCTTTCCGGTGATGACGCAGTTGCCGACGGGAGCTGCGCCGCTGCCGGCGAGCTCGTCGACAAACTTCACGTTCGTCGTTGCCGGCGACAACCGGCCGGCGAAGGATGGCGATCCGTTGACCACGCCGCTGCTCGACATCGTCAAGCGGTTAGCAGCCAATCCGCCGGCGTTCGTGGTCTGGGGCGGCGACACCGTCTTCGGCAAGCAGGACATCGGCATCGATGCGCAGTATGCGCAGTTTCTGGCGGCGATGAAGCCCGTCCCCGTGCCGGTGTTCAACGCGCCGGGCAATCACGAGATGGTGGTGCAGACCATGGTCGCGTGCGGGACGGCCAGCGATCCGTACAACGGCGAGCTGCCGGACTTCAGCGGATCGATGATGGCCAGCTATCAGAAGGACATGGGTCCGCTATACGGCATGTTCCGCTACGGCAACGCCGCCTTCCTCGTCATCAATACGGACGACGTCCTCGACGTCACGCTCGCGAACGGATGCGACTACAACGGCTACGTCGGCAAGGCGCAGCTCGCGGCGCTGCAGGCCACGCTCGCGCAGTTGAACGCCGATACGACAGTGACGCACATCTTCTGTTTCATGCATCGGCCGATCAAGGACAAAGGCGGCTCGCAGATCGGCGCGGCGAAGGGCGATACGTCGCCGTACGCGACGCAGGTGCAGGCCTTCCGGAAGACGCTCGACAGCAGCAAGAACGAGAAGATCACGTTCGTCTTCGCGTCGCACGATCATCTGCTCTACGTCGATCCAACGCCGGCGAATGCGACCGGGCCGTTCACCGGCAGCGTTCCGAACAGCGGCAAGCCGACGTTCATCGTCACCGGTGGCGCGGGCGCGCCGCTGAGCGGATGCAAGAAGGGGAAAGCCGGCAAGCCGGGCTCGTTCTACCACTACACGACGGTGACGGTGAATGGGTCTTCGGTGACGGTCAACGTGGTGCCGTTGTATGGGACGGTGCCGTGTAGTGGTGGTTCGTAGGTTTCGGGAAGGACCGATTTCACCACGGAGGCACAGAGGGCACGGAGAAATCCTCTGTGGGTCCGTGGTTCAAAACGGTTGGCCCCCATCCTGCTATCGCACCGCTCATCATGCGATGGACACCTGGCGGTAGCAGCAGCGACATTGAAGACCGGCGCGGATCGAGCGGCGGCGGGTTTGGCGGATTCGGGATCGGCGGTGCGCCGATCGGATGCGGCGGGGCGGTCATCCTCCTCGTCCTCAGCCTTCTCTTCCACAAAAACTTTTTCGCGCTCCTCGGATCGGGCGACAACGGCACGCAGGTGTCGGCTCCGGCGGCATCGGGACCGGTCCAGCAGACGCCCGAGGAGGCGAAGGAGGTCGAGTTCGTGAAGTTCGTGCTCAACGACGCGCAGAAGACGTGGGAGTCGATCCTGCCGCAGCAGGCGAACGCCTCGTACCGCCACGCCACGCTCGTGCTCTTCCGCGAATCCACGCGGTCGGGATGCGGTTATGCGCAGGCGGCGTCGGGACCGTTTTATTGTCCCGAGGATGAGAAGGTCTACATCGATCTCGCGTTTTACGATGAGTTGAAGCAGCGCTTCGGTGCCTCGGGCGATTTCGCGCAGGCGTACGTCCTCGCGCACGAGATCGGGCATCACGTGCAGAAGGATCTCGGCATCGAAGAGAAGGTGCATCAGGCGATGGAGAACGATCCGCGGCGCGCCAAGCAGTACTCGGTGCGGCTGGAGCTGCAGGCGGATTGCTTCGCCGGCATCTGGGCGCATTCGACGGAGCAGCGCAACCTGCTCGATGCGGGCGACGTCGAGGAAGGACTGAACGCCGCGGCCGCGGTCGGCGACGACCGGCTGCAGCGGATGTCCGGACGGCGCGTCAGTCCCGATTCATTCACGCACGGTTCCTCGGAGCAGCGCTCGGAGTGGTTCAAGCGCGGATTTGATGCCGGCCGGATCAGCGACTGCGATACATTCGCCTCGGGAGCGGTTCGATGAGCACTGTGCGGCACAACGAGAAAGACGAGCGGTTCGAGAGCGATGCGGATGGCGGCGTCGCCTTCATCGAGTACATCATCGACGGCGACGAGATCACCTTTACGCATACCGAGGTGCCGAAGCAGTCGGAGGGGAAAGGGATTGCGGGGAGGCTCGTGGCGGATGCGATGGCCTACGCGCGCGGCGCGAATCTGCGCGTGATCCCGCAGTGTTCGTACGTGGCCGCGTGGCTGAAACGGCATCGCGAGTACGACGACATCCTGCATCCGGAGTATCGCGAAGGCTAGCGTTCGCGCATTTTTCTGCTACTCTCTGCAATTGCAGATAACGTGATGGGTGTGTGATGGAACTGCTGCAATTTGCCAGGAGCAGGCGGGGCGGGGAGCTGATCGGGATCGTCATCCTGGCGGCCGGCATTTTCCTTTCGCTCGCGCTCCTCACCTACCACCCCGACGACTCCTCAGCGTTCTACACCTCCACGAACAGCGTCGTCGCCAACTGGATCGGCTATTACGGCGCCACGATCGCCTGGCTCTTCGTCGGCTTTTTCGGCTTCGCCTCGCTGCTGTTTCCGGGCGCGCTGCTCGTCGTCGGCTGGAACCGCATCTGCGCGAAAGAGATCGAGTACCTGCAGACGAAAGCGATCGGCTTCGTGATCGTGATTATCGCCGCGCCGCCGCTGTGCGATCTCGCATTCGGCAAGCGATGGATTCGCGGCGCGCTGATCCCCTCGGGCGGTTATCTCGGTCAGGAACTCAACCGCGCGGCGTCGTCGAATCTCAACGGCATCGGCGCGGCGATCGTGCTCGTCACGGCGATGCTCATCGGCGTTCTTCTGGCGACGCGCATCAGCCTCGCGGCGATTTTCGTCGCCCTGCAACGCAAGCTGGTGAGCCTCGGACGCGCCTTCTCGTTGCAGTGGGCGCGCTTCACCGAACGCCGGCGCAAGGAGAAGATGAAGACTGCCATCGTCCGCAAGCATCTCGACGCGCCGTCGTTACGGCTGGTGCCGAACACGGACGACGCGCCGCTGCCGACCGCCGGTCCGATCGTGCGCGAAGTGCGCGGCGCGGGACGATTCCAGATTCGCAGAGTGACGAAGGCGGACCTTCGGAAGGCCGCCGAGGAGCTGTCGAGGCAGGAGACGCCCGATCCGTTCGCGCTGTGGGCGGCTGCGAAAGCTGACACCGTCGAAGCGGCTGAGTTCTCGCGCCCTGTCGCGGTCGAGGATGATGGCGAATTCGAAGATCCGCTCTACCTCGACGATCCGCCCGCCGTGCGCGCGCCGCGTCCGAAGCCGCAGATGCCGCGGCCGGTGCAGCGCAAGCAGAAAGAGGCGCCGGCCAAGCGGGAGTTGAAACTCACGCACGATCTCCTGCCGCCCGTCGACCTGCTCACGCTCGGTCCGAAGCAGGACACGATCAACGACGACATCCACAAACGCTTCCTCGACATCGGCCATCTCATCGAGGAGCGCTGCCGCGAGTTTTCGGTCGATGGAGAGGTCACTGCGTATCACCCCGGCCCGGTGGTGACGACGTTCGAGTTCAAGCCGTCCGCCGGAGTGAAGTACGCGAAGGTCGTGAACCTCGGCGACGATCTCGCGCTCGCGCTCAAGGCCGAATCGATCCGCATCGAGCGGATCAGCGGCTCGTCGACGGTCGGCATCGAGGTGCCGAACAAGCGCCGCGAGCTGATCACGCTGCGGGACATCATCGACACCGACGCCTTCACGCAGCAGTCGTCGCTCCTGACGCTGGCACTCGGCAAAGACATCCACGGCGACGCCATCGTCACCGACCTCGCGCGCATGCCGCATCTGCTCGTCGCCGGAGCGACGGGCGCGGGCAAGTCGGTCGGCCTCAATTCGATGATCGTCTCGCTGCTCTACAAGGCGCTGCCGAAGCAGCTTCGGATGCTGATGATCGATCCGAAGATGGTCGAACTGAAGATGTACGAGGACATCCCGCACCTGCTCCATCCGATCGTGACTGATCCGAAGCTCGCCTCGGTCGCGCTGATCTGGGCCGTGAACGAGATGGAGAACCGCTACCGCTGCCTCGCGGAGTGCGGCGTGCGCAACATCGATCAGTACAACAGCCTGCTCAAGGACGTCGACGGTTACCGCCGCGCGATGAAGCTGCCGGAAGGGGAGCCGGTGAAGGTGCCGGAACCGCTGGTCTACATCGTCATCATCATCGACGAGTTCGCTGATCTGATGATGGTGGCGTCGAAAGACGTCGAGGATTCGGTAACGCGCCTTGCCCAGAAAGCGCGCGCGGTCGGCATCCATCTGATCATCGCCACGCAACGGCCGTCGGTCGACGTGATCACCGGCGTGATCAAGGCGAACTTCCCGTCGCGCATCAGCTACCAGGTGGCCTCGAAGATCGACTCGCGCACCATTCTCGACGCGCAAGGCGCCGAAAAGCTCCTAGGCAACGGCGACATGCTCTTCCTCCCACCCGGCACCGCGCGCATCCGCCGCATCCACGGCGCCTACGTTTCGGAGAAGGAGATTGTGAAGATCGTCGACTTCGTGAAGGCGAACCAGGGCGAGCCGCAGTTCCTCGAAGAGATCACGAAGATCGACGTGGAGAAGAACGGCGCCGACGGCATCGAGTATCTCGACGATCCGAAGTACGACGACGCCGTGCGCGTGGTCCTCTCCACCGGCCAGGCCAGCGCCTCCTACCTCCAGCGCCGCCTGAAACTCGGCTACTCCCGCGCCGCCCGCCTGGTCGAGATCATGGAAGCAAACGGGATCGTCGGCCCCTCGCAAGGCTCGAAGCCGCGCGAGATTCTGGTGCGCGCCGATGACTACCCGCCGGCTAGCGGGCAGAGTATTTAGTTCACGCGGAGCCGCGGAGACGCGGTGGGGATACCGGGTTTCTCCGCGTCCCCGCGCCTCCGCGTGAAACGTCCCCTTAGAATGACGCCAATGGCGACTAGAGGACGCGGGCGCCCGCGGAGGGCCGAGGCGGATGCGGAGATTCTGGATGCGGCGCTGGCGATGCTGCGGGCGGGTGGGTATCGCTCGTTGAGCCTGGATGAGGTGGCGCGGCGGGCGGGGACGGCGAAGTCGTCGATTTACCGGCGATGGGCGTCGAAGGCGGCGCTGGCGGCGGAGATCGTGCGGCGCGAAGTTCCCGCTCCGGAAGGCGATGCCGTGGCCGCGTTTGAGGCGCTGCTGAATGGTTCGATGGGCGGCGTGGTGGCGTCGCTGATCGGCGAAGCGCAGGAGAGCGCGGAAACGCGTTCCATCGTGCTCGACTTGCTGGCACCGTACCGGGCGGCGGGCGACGACGCGCTCGGCTCGATTCTTTTCCGACGTCTATTAAACAATTAATCCTGCATAAGACGCTCTCACTTTCCCTGCGCAAAATATTTCTCATGCGCGGGGTAGCACGCGCTGCGCTTTCGTCACGCTAGGAGAGAGGGCGCCCTCCCGAATAACCGCCCGGCGCGTCGCCGGGTCACTCGCCAGGAGGGCTTTATGCGTCGTGTCTCCAAAGCTGTAGCTGTCTCTTCACTTCTTATCGCGCTCACCACTTCGAACATTTACGCATTGCCGTCGAAAGGCGGTACGCAGCCGACACTCGGATCGAAAATCGTCAAGATCATCCGGCAGGTCATTGGACTGGATCTCGGCGACATGAACTGGCCTCATCCGTGACGGTAGCCTAGTTGGCTGTCCCGTGAAACTCATGCTGCAGGCTCTCGACAAATGCGTGGACGGTGTGCACGGTCTCCGCCGTGGCATCGTCCACGTCAATTGCGTCGCGAAGTTCAACAACTGCAGCAATCGCACGCTGATTCATCCCACCGGCGGTGAATTCATCAATGACGTCTTGCGTCAATAAACGAGCTTCTGAGCGATCACCTCGTTCGATTAAGACTTCAGCAATATTGAGTGCACAAAGCCCAGCGTCTTCAACCATCCTGGCCATAAGAAAAGCGCGCCTAGCCTCGCGTAACCGAGCCAGGCCAGTCGTGACTTGGCCACGGGCGATTAGGGCCAAGCCAGCGCCGCGTTCGGTTCTTGGGACCTCAGCGGTAAATCCAAGATCTGTGAACTTTGCTACGGTTTCCGAGAAATGGATATTCGCAGAAACGAAATCACCAAGATGAGCGGCGCAGTACCCGAGGTTGTTATGAATACCCGCTTGAGACTCGATGTCACTGGCTGCGATCGCATCACGTAACAATTCGAGCAGAAGATCGTGAGCCTCTGTATGCCGCTTCTCGTTGTACAGAGAACTCGCCTGAGCGCGCCCTGCCTGAACATATCGAGTGATATCCCCATAATCTCGAAACACCCGCCGGCAGTCGGCCAGAATTGAGTAAGCCTCTTCGAAGCGTTCCTGTTGAGCGAGAATCATTCCTTTCACCATCCGGATAACGGCGCGGTCATGTTCCAGGCTCACAAAGGGCTCCAACGCCTCTTCACCTCGCTCGGCCGCCTCTAATGCTTCGTCATAGCGCGCCAGGTAGCGCAGCGTGCTGGCGCGATCCTTCCACGCCGTGCCGCGAAGTTGGGCGAGGACTACGTTCGGATATTGGCTCGGCGCCAGCGATTCCGCGATCGATGCGGATAAATTGGCGATTGCCAGTGCCTCGCGTGGTTTCCTATGCAAACGCCGCCGTACTTCCTCGCTCATCAGTTCCAATGCGGCGTTGTTGCGTAAATCGGGCATTTCCGCGAGGCGCGACCATTCGTCGGTGGGCGTGTCTCTCAAATAGCGCGCGACTACGTCCGACGACGCATCGCGCTCGCGCTCCAGTTTTCCGGCCACCGACGTGAATTCGCGTTCGCGGCTGCGGCGGGCCGCTGGATCAAACGGCACCACATTCGCGGCGAAGCGCTGCCGGCAGGCGGAACATTCAGCGAGGTGGTCTACGTCGTCCGAGTGCGTCATTTGTTGTCATTCCTCGTGCGCAAGCCCGTTGAAAATCTCCTGGGCGCGGTGCAGGCACTTCGCCACCAGCTTCTGCATATATTTCGACGTGACGTTTTGCTGCTCGGCGATTTCCTTGATCGAATAGCCTTCGATGTAGCGGAGGCGGAGGATGTGCGCCCAGCGCGGCGGCATTCGATCCAGCACCTCGGCGAGGGCGATGTTGTCCGGCAGATCGATGAGGACGTTGCGCGACCGAGGATCGGGGCGCTCCGCCGCGACGTCCGTGTCGAGCTGCTCGATGTTGCGGCCGTGTTTGCGCCAGTAATAGCGGCTGGCGTTGCAGATCGCGCCGATCAGCCAGTGGTGAAGGTCGCGAACTTCTTCCGAATGTCTCAGATACGAGAGAAAGACCTCGTGTGCGAGCCCCTCGGCGTCCACCAGGGGAACCTGAAACTTTCGCACGGCCAGCGACACGAGCAGTCCGCAATTTTCTTCATAAATGCGGGCAAAAACACTCTCCTCGACGGGACAGGGGGGCGGAAGCGGCCGCAGATCCGCCGGCGTGTCGTCGATCGCTTCAGGCGCCATGGGAGGCATTTCGAATGCCGGTGGCGTCGGCTCATCTGGAGGTTTCGGATTGTCAGGAATGCCGAGACGATAGCACGCGAGAAAGCGGACGAAAAGTTCCGAGTGCGAGTGCTTCACGTCGCTTCGGTGTGTGCAAAATATTTCTCATCAGCGGGGTAGCAAAACCAGTACTTTCGTCACGCTAGGAATGAGGGCGCCCTCCCGAAAAACACCGCACCGGCGTGTCGCCGGGCACATCCGGAGGGCTTATGCGTCGTGTATCCAAAGGTCTCGCTGCTGCATCGCTCATCGCCGTACTCACCGCCTCGAATCTCTATGCGCTGCCGTCAAAGAGCGGCTCGCAACCATCCGTCGGATCGAAGATCGTCAAGATCATCCGGCAGATCGTCGGTCTGGACGACTGGTCGTGGCCGAAACCGTAACTCAGCTCGCGCGAGATTCGTCGAGCGCGAGGCTCTGCACCAGCGCGTGGACGGTGCGCACGGCTTCGGCCGTCGCACCGTCTGCGTCGAGTGACGTACGAAGACGGATTACGGCGTCGATGGCGCGAGTGTCGAGCGCGGCGGCGGTGAACTCACTGACCACTGTCGTGGCCAGATCACGCGCCTCGTCCGTCTTCCCACGCTCGACCATCGCTTCAATGATCCGGAGCGCGCAAAGTCCTGCCTCTTCAGGCATCTGGAGTTTCTCGAATGCGGTCCGTACCTGGCGCAGTCGTTCGCAGCCGAGCTCGAATTGACCTTTGCCAATGAGGACCGCGCCGGCACCACGCCCGGTGCGCGCGAGCTCCGCCGCGAAGCCGAGGTCCGTGAATTTCGCAATCGATTGTGAGAAATGAATATTGGCCTTGGTGTAGTCACCGAGATTTACATAGCAATAGCCGAGGTTGTTGTGCAGACGCGCCTCGGTCTCGACGTCGCCGCTGCTGACGGCGATTTTGAGCAGATCGCCGAAGAGGTTCTCGGCCTCCGTGTAGCGTTTCTGGCGTCCGAAGAGATTGCCGTGGATGACGCCGGCCTGAAGGAAGCGGGCGGAGTCATTGACGTCGGCGAAGATCAGGCTCGCGGCGTTGATCATCCGTTCGGCCTCGTCGAAATGATCCATCTGCGCGAGGATCATCGCTTTGACGAACCAGATGATGGCGCGGTCGTGAACGGCGGCCGGGAACTCGTTCAGTCGCGACTCGGCCGTTTCGATGGCGTCGTACGCCTCGTCCAGCTTGCCGAGGTAACGCAGCGCGTTGGCGCGGTCGCGAAGGGCGGTGGAACGGATCTGCGCGATGACGAGCGGCGGATAGGTGTCGGAAATGGATTCGGCAATCGACGCGGCGAGGTTGGCGATGGACAGAGCCTCGGCCGGATTGCGTTCCAGACGCTTGCGCACTTCGTTGCTGAGCTGTTCGAGCGCGGCATTGTTGCGGAGCGCCTTCGACTCGGCCAGGCGCGGCCATTCGCTCTGCGGCGTATCCCGCAGCCGCGCGGCGACGTCCATGGTTTCGCTGCGCTCGCTCTCCAGCCGCGCTGCGGCGGCGGCGAACTTCAGCGCGCCTTCGTGCCGCCGCGTCGCATCGAACGGAACCACGTTCTCGGCGAACCGCTGACGGCACGACGGGCAATCGGCGAGATGGCGCAGATCGTCGGAGTGCTTCATGTCTTCTTCCTCGCCGGAGCGGCGTTGTACATCTGTTCGGCCATGCGCAGGCATTTGCCCACAAGCTTCTGCGTGTATTTCGCGGTGACGCCGAGGTAGTCGGCGATCTCGCGGATGGTATAGCCGTCGTAATAGCGCATGCGCAGGATTTGAGCGTACCGCGGCGGAAGCGCTTCGAGCACTTCGCGCACGGCGAGCTGCGACGGTAACAGATCGAAGATGTTGATGGAGTCCGGATCTGGCCGCAGCATGGCCAACTCCTGGTCGAGTTGGTCGGTGCGGCGACCGTTCTGCCGCCAGAAGTAGCGGCAGGCATGACAGATCGCGCCGATCAGCCACGGATGCAGCTGGCGGATTTCGTTCTTGCGCTTCAGATACGAGAGAAACACTTCATGCGCCAGCCCTTCGGCATCCACTTCGGGCACCTGAAACTTGCGCACGGCGATGGCGACGAGCAGGCTGAGATTGCCCTCGTACAGTTCTCCGAATGCCAGGTCGTCGACGTCGCACGGCGGTGCGATCGGCGGCTGGATCTCCGAAGATGGATGGAATGCCGGACCCGCGAACACGACCGAAGGATAGAGCGAAAGAACGCGAAGTCAAAAGGAGATTGGCAGAGCGACGCCTATGCGCGACTGTTTCGCGGAAAGCGTCGCGCATGCGAGTCAGTTTCGTCCGTTTCGTATGATGCGGCGCGTGAATGATCCCCAATTCGTGATCGACCCGCGGCACTCCGGATTCGTCCGTCTCGATCTGGCGGAGCTGTTCGGAAACGAGCGCCGCGTGGTGCTGGAGATCGGCTCCGGCAAGGGACGCTTTCTCATCGCCGCCGCGACGGCGCAGCCGAATGTGAATTTCATCGGCATCGAGAAGTCGCTGCACTACCACCGCGTGATCCGCGATCGCGTCACCAAACGCGGGCTGACGAACATCCGCCTCATCAACCACGACGCGTTCCTGGTCCTCCGCGACATGCTCCCCGACGCGTCGATCGACGAGATCCACATCTACTTTCCCGATCCCTGGCCGCGCAAGCGCGAGCAGAAGCGGCGCATCATCCGCGCCGAGGTGTTAAGGGAAATGCTGCGCGTGCTGGTGCCGGGCGGGAGCGGCATCTACGTGACCGATCATCGCGATTACTACGAAGCCGCCGCGCCGGTGATCGAATCGATCTTCCGCAGCGAACGCCGCATCCCCACCCCCGACGATCCGCCGCGAACGAACTACGAGGCGAAGTTCCGGGAGGAGGGGCGGGAGATTTTCGAGGTGAGATTTTGGAGGTGATCAACTGCCGGGATGCGAATCAGGCTGCTTAACCTCTTCTTCGAAGATCTCGATCCTTCCGCTCGTCATCGTCAGGCCGATCTTGAACCGTCGGAGAAAGTCCATACCGACGAGGACATCCTGCGAACCAGGCGTAAGGTTCACAATTCCGAGAACGAGCTTCCCGCCAAACGTCGTATGTCCAATCGCCGTCAGCGAAGTGCCTCCACTGCTATCTGCCAGTATGTACGATGACGTGCCCTCCAGCGGCAACTTGAGGGAGAAGGCGTGTTGCATCGGAAGCTGAATGAATCCGGAGAAGCCGGTATCGATGATTGCGTCGAACTCAAGGCCTGGCGGGTCGTGAGCGACTCCGCACAGGTGAAACTTGAGACACGGATTACCGAGGCTGTCGAAGTGGCCGACCCCAGAAGTCATGACGATTGATTCCGAAACTGACCCTGAACGTGCCGGGGGCACCGATACGGATCAGATGGAAGATGCCGTACGGCGACGCTTTCCGGGCTTCTTGAAGCGCCTGCTCCGGGTAATCCGCGACATAGCCCTCGCCGCTGGTCACATCAACGGCGATGAAATGTCCTCGGCGATCAGGCTCCAATTGGCCCTTGTATCGCTCCGCATAGATCAGTTCACCAGCGTCGGCAATCTTCTCCGGAGACGTGAGTCCTTTCACATCGATAGACATTTTCGAATTCATGACACTAGCACAACATCGCGAATCGCCATGCAATGCCGGAAACGTAACCCTTTGATTCTCGCGCGACAGTTACAATCGCGTCCGTGCGAATTCTTGGTATTGATCCTGGCTCGGTGACGACAGGTTTTGGGGCGATCGAGCAGGTCAAAGGGCGGCTGGCGCTGATCGAGCAGGGGACCATCGGGACGATCCGCGGCTCGGAGCTGGCGGACCGGCTTTGCCGGATTCATGACGAGTTGGTCGGCGTCATCAAGCGTTGTGTGCCGGACGCGGTTGCGGTCGAGGCGCCGTTTGGCGGGCAGAACGTGAAGAGTCTCATCCAGCTTGCGCATGCTCGAGGAGTGATTTTGCTGGCGGCGCGGTCGGCGAAGCTCGACGTGTTCGAGTACTCGCCGCGTAGCGTCAAGAGCGCGGTGGTCGGATATGGCGCCGCGGAGAAAGAGCAGGTCGCGAAGATGGTGCGCATGCTGTTGCCTGGCTGCGGGAACCTCGTGATGTCGACCGACGCCTCCGACGCGCTGGCCGTCGCCATCTGCCACGCGCACACGGCCGGGACGGCCGAGAGGTTGCGGATCGCTCGATGAGCTCTTCGCTTCCTCAGGAAGAGACGGTCGAGGCGAACGCGCAGACGGGCATTCCGCGCGGGCGTTTCCAGCGAACCTTCAGCGCGCTGCGGTATCGCGACTTCCGTCTGCTCTGGTTCGGCGCGTTCGCGTCGACGACCGGCACGTTCATGCAGACGCTGGCGCAGGGGTGGCTCGTCTACACGATGACCGGCTCGGCGCTGCTCCTCGGCGTGGACGGATTCCTGGCCACCGGTCCGATGCTGCTCTTCTCGCTCTTCGGCGGCGTCATCGCCGACCGTCTGGAGCGGCGCAAGATCATGATGCTGTCGCAGGTGCTGCAGGGAAGCTTCGCGTTGATCCTGTCGGCGCTCATCTACTTTCACACGGTCAAGATCTGGCACATCTTCATCCTTTCGTTTTTGACGGGAAGCGCGCAGTCGATCAGCGGACCGGCCTACGCGTCACTGCTGCCGCTGCTGGTCAAGCGCGACGACATGGCCAACGCCGTGGCCATGAACTCGATGCAATTCAACCTCGCGCGCGTGATCGGCCCGGCGCTGGGCGGCGTCGTGTTCGGATTGTGGGGCGCGACGGCGTGCTTCGGCATCAACGGAATCTCGTTCGGCTTCGTGATCATCGCGCTGATGATGATCAAGATGCCGCCGCTGCAGGCCGGTGCGACGTCGACGTCGATGATGGCGCAGATGAAAGAGGGCTTCGCGTTCGTGGCGTCGAAGCGGTCGTTACTTTTATTAACCTTCCTCTCCTTCGCCGGCACGTTCCTCGGCATGCCGCTCTTCACGATGATGCCGGTCGTAGCGAAGAAGATTTTCAACCTCGGACCACAGGGCCTCTCGCTGTTGCAAGCGGACTACGGCATCGGCTCCGTCGTGGGCGCGCTGTTCGTGGCCGGCAGCAGCTACGCGGCGAAGAAAGGGCGGCTCGCGCTCGCTCTGCAGCTCGTCTTCGCGGCGACGCTGATCGCCTTCGGCATCTCGCGCCACCTCGCCGCCAGTCTGGTCATCGCCTTCGTCGCCGGATCGGCGATCGTCGGTGTGATCTCGCTCTACAGCTCGCTGGTCCAACTCTCAACCGGCGACGCCATGCGCGGCCGCGTGATGTCGATCTTCATGCTCGCCTTCCGCGGCGGCATGCCCCTCGGCAACCTGATGGCCGGCTTCATCGCCCAGCGCTGGTCGATCAGCACCGCGCTGGAAGTGAACGGCATCGCACTCGCGGTCGTGGCGCTGGCGTTCATCATCAAGGGAACGGATCTCGATGCGGGGCTGACTTAAGAAAAGCGGAAATGTTGAATGTTCAATGTTGAGTGTTGAATGTTGAATGGAACACCACTCCTATCCACCGTCGTCACTTCATTCAACATTGAACATTCAACATTCACCATTTCGCCTTTCAACATCGTGACGCCGAAGCGGCCCAACCCTCGTATAGAATCCCGGCCCGCGTCATGCACCGCATGACGTCGCAAACCTGATGGCGAAGGCAAAAGAACAAGCTTCTGCGACGATCGATCCGGCGGCCGCGTGTGCGCCGGAGTGGACCGACATCCTCCGGCAGATGATCCTCATCCGCCGCTTCGAAGAGGCCACCGAGCGCGAGTTCCGCAAGGGCAAGATCGGCGGATACCTGCACGTCTACAGCGGGCAGGAGGCGGTGGCCAGCGGCATCATCACCGCGCTGCAGGAGGGTGACATCCTCTTCACCGGCTATCGCGATCATGCGCACGCCATCGCTCTCGGATCCGAGCCGCGGCGCGTGATGGCGGAGCTGTTCGGAAAGGGCACCGGCATCTCCAAGGGCAAGGGCGGCTCGATGCATCTGTTCGACGTCGAGCATGGCTTCTACGGCGGATACGGAATCGTCGGCGGCCATCTCACGCTCGCTGCCGGAGCTGCGTATGCACAGCGCTATCGTGAGACCGACCACATCACCGTCTGCTACTTCGGCGACGGCGCCATGAACATCGGCTCGTTCCATGAGGCGATGAACATGGCCGGCCTGTGGGGCAAGGCCGGCATGTGCCCGATCCTTTTCATCATCGAGAACAACGGCTACGCGATGGGGACATCCGTCGAGCGGCATTCGGCGCTCACTGATCTCTCGCAGCGCGTGCGCGCGTACAACATCCCGACGGAAAAGGTGGATGGCCAGGACGTCTTCGCCGTTCGCGGCGTCGCCGATCGCGTCGTCCGCCAGATTCGCGAGACCGGCAAGCCGTACTGCATCGAAGCGATCACGTATCGCTTCTCCGGCCACGGCGCCGCCGACATCCTGCAGCCGTATCGCAGTAAGGATGAAGTGGAAGAGCATCGCCACCGCGATCCGATCGGCATCCTCCGCAACCGCCTCGGCGAGATCTGCGGGCTCACGGATGACGACGTGAAAGAAATCGAAGATTGGGCATCGAAGGAAGTCGCCGCCGCCGTGCAGTTCGCGGAAGAAAGTCCGCAGCCAGACTCCGAGGAACTGTGGCGCGACATCGTGGCGGAACATGGACCCACGCGGGAGAACGAGTAGCACGATGTCCGAAAAAAGCTACCGCGACGCCATCCGCGACGCGATGATGGAAGAGATGGACCGCGACGCCAACGTCCTGATCATGGGCGAGGACATCGGCGTCTACGAAGGCACGTTCCGTATCACCGCGGGCATGCTGAAAAAGTACGGGCCGAAGCGCGTCATCGACACGCCCATCGCCGAGGCAGGAATGGCGGGGACGGCGGTTGGGATGGCCATGCTTGGATTGCGGCCGATCGTCGAAATGATGACGATGAACTTCGCCATCGTCGCCGCGGATCAGATCCTGAATCACGCCGCGAAAGTACGCTACTTCTCCGGCGGCCAGGTCGACGTGCCGATGGTCATCCGCGGACCGCAGGGCGCGGGCGTGCAGCTTTCCGCGCAGCATTCGCAGACCTTCGAATCGTTTTACGCGCACTTCCCGGGAATCAAAGTCGTCGCGCCGGCCACGCCGGCGGATGCGAAGGGATTGCTGAAGACATCGATCCGCGGACGCGATCCGGTCATCTTCCTCGAAAGCGCCGCGCTGTACGGCATGAAGGGAGAGGTGCCGGATGATGCCGACTTCACCGTCCCCTTCGGCGTTTCGCGGATCGCGCGCGAGGGGAGCGACGTCACGATCGTTTCGTACAGCCGCATGCTGCAGATGTCGTTGATCGCGGCGGAGAAACTTGCGGAAGAAGGCATCGAGTGCGAGGTCATCGACCTCCGCACGCTGCGTCCGCTCGATCTCGACCCCGCGTACGAGTCGGTTGCGAAAACGCATCGCTGCGTGGTCGTGCAGGAGCAGTGGAAGCCGTTCGGTGCGGCGGCGGAGATCGCGGCCAGCATCACCGAGAACGTTTTCGACGAGCTCGATGCGCCGGTGGCGCGCGTGACGGGCGAGGATGTGCCGATGCCGTACGCGCGCAATCTCGAATTGCTGGCCACGCCGCACGAGCAGCACGTCATCGCGGCGGTGAAGAAAGTGATGTACGCGTCATGAATTCAGGGTTGAAAAACAATGGCTGAAATCATCATGCCCAAGATGGGCGACGCGATGACCGAGGGGAAGGTCGTCCGTTGGTACAAGAAGGCCGGCGATGCCGTGAAGAAAGGCGAGCCGGTACTTGAGATCGAGACCGACAAGGTCAACCTCGATCTCGAAGCCGAGCAGGACGGAACGCTCGGTGATGTCGCTGCCGAGGCGGGGAAGATGGTCGAAGTCGGCGGCGTGCTGGCCACGATCCTCGGCGCGGGCGAGAAGGCGCAGCCGAAGAAGGAAGCGGCAGCTCCACCAGCAGCCGAGGAAGCGCCGGCGCGGCGGTCAATCGACAAGAAGGATTCGATCAAGAAGTCGACCGGCGAGTACGCCGAGGCCATCGACATGAAAGCGCCGCGCGTCGATCGGACGAGCGCGGCATCGAGCGCAACACCGGCCACTGGAGACAACGGACGTCGCCGCTCGTCGCCGCTGGCGCGCAAGATGGCGCGCGAGCTCGGCGTCAGCATCGAGCAGGTGCAGGGGAGCGGCCCGGGCGGACGCATCATCGCCAACGACATCAAGAACTTCAAACCGTCCGCGGCCGCGCCGCAGAAGGTGAAGGCTCCGTCGCTGCCGCCGGTGCAGCAGCTCGAAACGAAAGAGATTCCGCTGACGGCGATGCGCCGCACGATTGCTAAGCGACTGGCCGAGTCGACCGGACCGATCCCGCATTTCTATCTGACCGCCGAGTACGACGTCACGAACCTGCTGTCCCTTCGCGAGCAGATCAACGAGATCGAAGGGATCAAGACCAGCGTCAACGACTTCATCGTCCGAGCTGCTGCTCTGGCCCTTCGCCATCATCCGAACGTGAACGCATCGTGGGGCGATGAAGCGATCACGCAGCATGGCGAGATCCACATCGGCATCGCCGTCTCGACGCCGGAAGGTCTGATCACGCCGGTCGTGCGCAACGCGGATCAGAAATCGGTCACCGACATCTCCAACGAAGTGCGCGCGCTGGCTGACAAGGCGAAGAACCGCAAGCTCACCCCGAACGATTACCAGGGCTCGACCTTCACGATCTCCAACCTCGGCGCATGGGGAATCGAGCAGTTCACCGCGATCATCAATCCGCCGAACGTGGCCATCCTGGCCATCGGCGCCGCGAGCGCACAGCCTGTTGTGATCGACCGCCAGGTCGTCATCCGCGACCGGATGAAAGTGACGATGTCCTGCGACCACCGCGTGGTCGATGGCGCCCTCGGCGCCGAATATCTGCGCACGCTACGCAGCTACATCGAGCAGCCGGTGCGCCTGATCTTATAGTGCCGCTTGACTCGTTTGCGTAACGGGTCTACGGTGTAACCCGCCCGCAGCAGTGTTTCAGCCCGCGCATTCCGCAATATCCAGCCGGAAATCCTCAGCGCTACGGCTTCGTCCAAACAATCGAGAAGGAGAGAGGGTTATGAGATCGATACGAGTTCTCGCAGCGACTGCTTTGTTTGCAATATCCGCCGTGCCACTGTTCGCCGCCTGTCCGTTGCCACTCACCGTTACGAATTTTCCAAGTCCCGCCACCCCGACCTTTCGCCTGTCATGGCCATCGGTAGCGTCAGCGACGCAATACGAGATTCAGTCGTCGTCGGACGGTTTCGTGAATACGAAGAGCCTCAAAGTCGTGGACGCTGCGACGACCTCGGTGACCATCACGCAGAAAACTTCGGCACCGTTCATCGTCTATTCGTACCGCGTCATCGCGTCGCATCCCTCCGATCCGTTCGACATCCAATGCATCGGGACAGCGACGACGAGATTTGGGTCCTTCGCGCTCGCGCCGCTGGTCCGAAAGACGGTCATCCCGGTTGCCGGTTCGACGCGCGGCCTGAATAACGCCGACTTCAAGACGTCGCTGCGCATCGGACCTGCCTCTTCGAGTCAGGGCGGCAAGATCGTCTTTCACCCCGCCGGTCAGCCTGGGAGCGAGAACGATCCGTCGATCACGTATCGGCTGGAAAACGGCGGGATTGTCCAATACGACGACATCGTTGCCGCGATCGGTCAAAGCGGCATTGGCTCGATCGACATCATTTCGACCTTTCCTACCGCGACCTATCCGCTCCTGGAAATGCTGCCGGTGGAAGTGCGCGTATTCAATCAGACACCGACAGGGACCTTCGGCGGATTCGAGTCCGCCGTGCAGGGGGCGGACGCCTTCCGTCCGTCCGACTGGTCGGTGCTCGTGCCGTCCGCGCGCTTCCGCGTCAATGTCGGCGTTCGGACGATCACCACGGCGCACGTAACCTTTTTCCACTTTTCGGCCACGAGGCCGCTGACACAGAAGGTGCTCGACCTGCCGGGCGACTACGTCTTCATGCAGGCCGCCGATTCGTTCTTCGGAGAGCCGGTGCAGGAAGGCGACACGATCGTCATGCACTTCGATGGCAGCGACACGATCGCCGTTCCGTTCCACACCTTCACCGACAACTCCACCAATGATCCGTCGATCTTCAACATCTCATCGCCGATCCGGACCTTCGTCCCGGACATCGACGTGGTGACGATCAGCAACTAGCGCGCAACGCGGAAGGGCCGCCGAGGCGGCGGCCCTTCCGGCGGCGTTCCGTTTCGGCCTGCAATAACGGCGAAGCTGACCTGTTACACTGCCAGGCACCCCGCCATGCCTATGAATGAGCTCCTCGGGATCCTCATCGCGATCATCGTGATCTGGGTCATCCTGAAGCTGGCCAAGGTAGCGATCCGGCTGATCCTCTTTGTGATCGCCATCCTCCTCATCGCCGGGGCGCTTTACTACGTTTTCATGAGGTGATCCATTTGAGCGACCGGAAATACAGGCATCAGGGCTACCAGGACAGCGGTGGCTATTCGTCGAATACGAACCGCGGTCCACGCCCGCAGACGCCGTACGAACCGCAGAACCAGCGCATTGAAGGCGCGCCGCGCGGACGCACCGCCGGCGGCTTCGGCCCCGAGGTCTTCAAGTGCAACGCGTGCGGCACGCAGCGGCTCGGACTTGATCAGCCGACGTCCGAGGAGACCTGCGTGAAGTGCGGCGCCGACCTGCACACCTGCGGCAACTGCCGCTCGTTCGATACGACCACGCTGTGGGAGTGCCGCGAAAGCATCCCGGCGCGCATCTCCGGCAAGCACGTGAAGAACGAATGCGCCTTCTTCCAGCTGAAGTTCGTCCGCGACCTGACCGCCGACAAAGCCCGCCAGCCGCAGACCCCCGACGACGCCCGCAAGGCGTTCGACGCGCTGTTCAAGAAGTGAGTTGCGGATAACAGTTATGGCTCGGTCGCATCGCGCAGCGCCGGTTCGTGGGATTACGACCTCGGAGTCGGAAAAGCGGGACAAGCAGGCGGCACATCGCAGGGAGCGCCGCCGCATTCATGCTGTCGTCCACACCGAACCCGAAACGGAAGTGATGCCACACGCGCGCGAGCTGAGCGATCCTTGGACGATGGCCAAGGATGGCAAGATGCGCTTCGATCCCACGAAGCATCCCCACCTCATGCGGAAGTGAGTGCCGGACGACGGCGTTCGCTCGTAGCGCCAGCGGCCCGCTGGCTGTACCGCCGCCGGCTCGGCGGCAAGTGGTTGGACGAGACGCGCCGGCGAGCCGCCGGCGGTCCAGCCGACGAGCCGTCGGCGCTACGATGTCCAGCAACTCGTTTATCCTTCGCCCGCCTTGCGACTCGCCATCAACGTTATTCTCGCTATCGTCTCCGGCGTCCTCTTCGCCTGCGCGTTTCCGAACGTCGCGGCGGGATGGCTGATCTTCATCGCGCTGCTGCCGCTGTTCGTGGCGCTGTCGCGCGCGCGGACGTGGCGCGGGGCGTTCGCCATCGGATGGCTTTCGCAAAGCGTGGCCTGGCTGTTGATGGTGCCGTGGGTGATCCGGGTGATGTCGCATTACGGCGGGCTGCCCTACGTCACCGGCGTCCTGATCTTCGTGGCCATGTGCGCGTACCTCGGCATGTACGGCGGTCTGTTCGGCGTGCTCTTTCACCGCATCGCGCCGTCGACGAGCTTTCGCAGATGGCTGTTGATTCCACTGGCGTGGGCGGCGGTCGAGTACGCGCGGACGTATCTGATGAGCGGCTTTCCGTGGAACCTGATCGCCGCATCGATCGTCGACTACGCCCCGCTCGTGCAGTTCGATCGCGTGGCCGGTCCGTACGCGCTCGGCGTGTTGATCCTGTTGCCGTCGACGCTGATTGCGTGGCTGGGTGTGGGGAGTTGGGGGTGGGGAGTGGGAGCAAAGGCCGAACGATTCGACGACTCGAGCTCCCACACCCCACACCCGACACCCCACACCCGCCTCTTCGCAATCGCAGGCGTCGTCATCATCATCTTCGTCTGGTGGTCCACCGGCTACATCGCGGCGAAGATGTTCATTCGTCCGAACGGGACGCCGATGTCACGCGCGGCGCTGCTGCAGCCGAACATCTCGCAGGAGATGCGGTGGGACAACGCCAACCTCCTGCTCATCTTCCGCCGCATGATGGCCATGACCGAGGAGGCCGCGTCGCACGGTGTGCAGGTCGTGATCTGGCCGGAGTCGACGGTGCCGCTGTCGTACGCGTCAACTGATTTTTACAAGCAGGCCATCGAATCCATCTCACGCGACCGCAACATCGACGTCATTCTCGGGTCGGTGGCCGAGGATCCGGCGCAGCAGAACAGGATGTGGAATGCCGCGTTTCTGGTGAGCGGCGGACGAACCATCGGCCACTACGACAAGATCCGGCTTGTCCCGTTCGGCGAATACGTGCCGCTGCGGCAGATGCTTTTCTTCGCGCACGCGCTCGTACATGCCGTCGGCCAGTTCGAATTCGGGACAAAGGACACGCCGCTCGACGGCCGCTTCCGCTACGGTCCTGCGATTTGTTACGAGGTGGTCTTCCCGCAGATTCCGCGTGCGCAGGTCGTGCACGGCGCGAATGTCCTCGTCACGATCACCAACGACGCCTGGTACGACGGCACCTCGGCGCCGCGTCAGCATCTGAATCAGGCGCGTCTGCGAGCGGTAGAGACGGACCGCTACCTCCTGCGCGCCGGCACCACCGGCATCTCCGCGGTCGTCGATCCCGCCGGCCAGATCGTGCAGCAGCTGGAGATGGGGAAGCAGGGAATCATCTACGCCGACTTTCAGCCGCGAACATCGACGACGCCGTACGTCCGCTTCGGCGACTGGTTCGCGTGGCTGGCGATTGTGATGGTGGTGGTGGGGATGGTGCGGAGAAGAAGTGGATTAGTGGATTAGTGGGTTAGTAGATCAGTGATCAGTAGATCAGTAGATCAGGCCATGGGTGCTCGCCTCCGCGCGCGGACACGTTGGCCTGATCCACTGATCCACTGATCCACTGATCCACTAATCCACTAATCCACTAATCTACTAACCTACGAATCGACTAATCCACTACTCTACGCGCGCCATGAAAGACGACGCCCTCTCCAAAGTCTCCGACCTCAAAGACCGGCTGCAATCGGTCCGGAGCTATCTTTGACCTCGACTCCGCACGCAAGACGCTCGATGAGATCGAGCGCGAGATGTCCGCGCCCGGTTTCTGGGACAAGCCCGAGACCGCGCAGGAAGTCGGCCGCAAGCGCGCGCGCGTAGAGAAGCGCATCGCCTCGGGCGAAGAAATCCTCAACAAAGACAGTGAGCTCGACGTGCTGCTGGAACTGCAGCGCGAAGGAGAACCTGTCGATGCGGAAATCGACGACGTCATGGCACAGCTCGAGACGGAGATCACCGCCATCGAGATGACCATGAAACTCTCCGGCGAGCACGACGAGCGCGACGTCATCCTGGCCATCCATCCCGGCGCCGGCGGCACCGAGTCGCAGGATTGGGCGGAGATGCTGCTGCGCATGTACCTCCGCTACGCCGAGCGCAAAGGGTGGTCGGCCGAGATCGTCGACTATCAGTCCGGCGAGGAAGCGGGACTCAAGAGCGCCACGGTGATGGTGCGCGGCGACTACGCCTACGGCTACATGAAGTCGGAGCACGGCGTGCATCGCCTCGTGCGGATCTCGCCATTTGATGCGGCCAAGCGGCGTCACACGTCGTTCGCGTCGGTCTACGTTTATCCCGACATCGACGAAGAGATCGAGATCGAGATCAACGACAAGGATCTGCGCGTCGATACCTATCGCTCCAGCGGCGCGGGCGGCCAGCATGTCAACGTCACCGATTCAGCGGTGCGCATCACCCATCTGCCGACCGGCATCGTGGTGACCTGCCAGAATGAGCGCAGCCAGCACAAGAACCGTGACGTGGCCATGAAGCTGCTGCGCTCGAAGCTCTATCAGCTGGAAGTCGACAAGCGGCAGGAGGATCAGGAGAAACTGGAGGGCGAGAAGAAGGACATCGCCTTCGGCTCGCAGATCCGCTCGTACGTGATGCAGCCCTACCAGATGATCAAGGATCTCCGCACCGGCTACGAAGTCGGCGACGTGCAGCGCGTCATGGACGGCGATCTGGACGGATTCGTGGAGGCGTATCTGGCCGCGGGCGCGAGAAAGACGGCGGATTGATGGAGCAGGTTGTCGGTTGTCGGTTGTCGCTTGTCGGAGCGATTGCGCTCTACTCGCCGCTTCCGCCCGAGCGAACCGGTGTCGCGCATTACGCGTCGATGCTTCTTCCAGCACTCCGCGAAAAGGTTGAAGTCATAACGGTTAGCAGCTCCGACAACCGACAACCGACAACCGACAACCGCATTTACTTCCTCGGCAACAACCCCCACCACGCCTGGATCTACGACGAGGCCATGCGCACGCCCGGCGTCATCGTGCTGCACGACCTCGTCCTGCATCACCTGATCGTGGAGATGACGCTGGCGCGCGGCGACGTCGATGGATACGTCGCGGCGCTGGAGGCGAATCATGGGGAGGCGGGGGCGGCGTGGGCGCGGGGACGGGCGGCGGGACTGCACAGCGAGATGGGCAACTTCCTGATGCCGGCGTCAGTCGACGTCGCCAATCGTTCGCGCGCGGTGATCGTGCACAACAACTATGCTGCTGATCGGTTGCGGTCGTTCGGCGTCGAGGCGCCCATTCAGGTGGTGCCGCATCCGTTCGAGCCGCAGCCGTCGGCGCGTGTGCGGCGCGATGCGGTGCGCGAACAGCATGGATTCGCTTCCGACCATCGCGTGATCGGTCTCTTCGGTTTTCTCACCTCGGCCAAACGTGCCGAGGTTGTGCTGGCGGCGTTCGCGGAAGCGAGAGGTCGTGATCAAAAACTGCGACTTCTCATCGTCGGCGAGCCGGCACCGAATGTCGATGTCGACGCGCTTGCGGGGGACGGGATCACCTTCACCGGCTACGTTCCGGACGACGAGTTTGCCGCGTACTTTGGCGCCGTCGACCGGCTGGTGAACCTGCGCTATCCGAGCGCGGGAGAGACGTCGGGGACGTTGATCCGCGCGTTCGAAGCGGGGAAACCGGTCGCCGTCAGCGACTACGCGCAGTTCGCGGAGTTTCCTGATGACTGCGTGGTGAAGATTCCGTTCGGCGATCGCGAACTGGCGACGCTGGCCGATTTCTTCGTGCGCGATCTCGCCGATCCATCCGAGGCGCAGGCGAGGTGGCTGCGCGAAAACGCGTCGATGGAGTTGACGGTGCGCGGGTATCTCGCCGCTCTCGAAGATTCGTCACGCGAGTCGCATCCCGCGATCACGCGCACGATTCCGCTCTTCCCGAAACTCGACGCCGCGTTGTGCGGCGATGCAATCGTCCTTCGCAACGCGGGCGATTTCACGCTCCGCACCAGGAGCTACGGAGAACCGGGATACCGGCTGATGATGCTGACGTTTGATGGCGATGCGGTCATCGACGATCGCTGGGTCTCGCTGCCAGGCGATCTTCGTCCCGGCGACAGCGCTTCCATTCCGCTGCCGCGCGTTGGGGGAACGCTGCGGCTTTATCACGCGATAGAGGGGATTTCGATGATTGCGCCCGAGGCGTTCGCGGAGTTTTTTCGATAGGAAAGCGAAATGTTGAATGTTGAATGTTCAATGTTGAATGTTGAATGGCCGCAGAGATCTCCGGTGGCGTTTCCATTCAACATTCAACATTCAACACTGAACATTCAACATTCGGTCTTCCAGGGCGAGGCAGCGCGTGCCAGGAGTTGACCACGAGGCGCTCGCTCGCCTGCGCACCATCCTCGGCAGTCGTCCCGCCATAGAAATCGCCGCTCCGAACCTGAAACGTGCCGCGGTACTGGTTCCCCTCGTTCCGAACGCCAGCGGCTGGAGTCTGCTTTTCTCGCGGCGGTCAGCGAACCTCGCCGCGCACAGCGGGCAGATCGCTTTTCCCGGCGGCGGCGTCGAGAACGGCGAGCCGCTCGAAGCGGCGGCGATCCGCGAGGCGCGAGAGGAGGTCGGGATCGCGTCCGAACGGATCGAGCTGATCGGACGCCTCGACGACCTCGTAACCCACAGCGGCTTTCTCGTCGCGCCCTTCGTCGGCATCATCGACGAGCGGGTCGACTACGTCTTGCAGGCGAGCGAGGTGGAGGAGGTCTTCGAGGTTCCGATCGAGGCGCTGCTCTCGCCTAACCAGCCCGAGGTGCGCTACGTTCCCTTTCGGAGCAAGAGCTATCCCGCGTACTTTTACCGGCACCAACAGCACGAGATCTGGGGATTGACGGGACGAATCCTCAAGCACTTCCTCGATTTCGTCTGGCGCAGCGTGTGATGCGACCGTAGCGCCAGCGGCTCGCTGGCTGGACCGCCGCCGGCTCGGCGGCACGTGTAGGCAAAAGCGCCAGCGAGCCGCTGGCGGTCCAGCCGCCGGGCCGGCGGCGCTACGTTGCTACGCTACTACTTCAGCGCCTTGTTGATGTACTCCACGAGCCCCTTCCCATCCGATCCGGCTTCGACGAATGCGCCGTTCACGATGTAGGTCGGCGTGGCGCGGACGTCGTTTGTGAAGGCGGCGCCGTCGCCGTTCATGAGCTCAAGACGCAGCTCGGGCGACTGGACGTCGGCGTCGTACTTCTTCATGTCGAGCTCGTGTTCCGAGGCGAAGCCGCGGGCGAACTCGTCGATGGTGAAGGCGGAGAGCTTCTCCTGGTTCGCGTAGATCTCTTCCTTGTACTTCCAGAACAGCTCCGGCTTCTGGTGCCACACGGCGCGGCCGGCGATCGCGGCGGAGAGCGCCCACGGATGGATCGTCACCAGCGGCGTGTCGTAGCGGATGTAGCGGACCTTGTCGGGATGTGCTTCAAGGATCGGCTTCATCCATCCCGACGCGCGCTGGCAGGAGGGGCATTCGAAATCGGAGAACTCGATCACCGTCACGTCCGGCTTCGCGGCGCCGGTGGAGGGGGAGAGACTGAGGAAGTGCTCGAACGCCTTCACGCGCGAAGCGCGGTAGTCAGAGACGATGGGAACGAAGTGACCGATGAAGAAGACCGAGCCGGCCGGATCGATCTCGCCTTCCAGCGGGAGCTTGCCGCCTTCGACGGTCTGATAGAGCGTCGCGCGATACAGCCCCTCGCGCGTTTTCGTCGTCCGGTCGATGACCGGGTTGAACATCTCTTTCATGTACTGCATCGTGAAGCTCTTCAGCTTCTCTTCGAGCGTGCCCGTCTGCCCATCCAGGAACCATGGCGTTCCGAAGAAGAAGCCCCCCTCGGTCGATGTAAGGGCCACCCACTGCCCTTCGCACGCCGAACGTTTGCTGGCGATGCGGACGACGCCGCCCACCATGTCGGCAGGGAGGGAATGCTGCAGGGCCACGCGCGATTCTGTGGTCGGTTCGGAGCAAACCGGCAGCGCATCTTTGATCAGCTTGTCTGCGCGCGCGCCGAGGGGCGGCGCGGGCTTCTCGTTCGTCTTTTCCGGTTCGTCAGCGAATGCGGCAGAGGCGAGGCACAGCACGATCAGCGGAAGGGCAAGTCGTTTCATGCGCTGGCGAAACGGACGGGGCGGTGGGGGGATTCCAACTCTGACGGCATATCCTTCGCAGTCAAACGAACCATGAGCAAACAAATCAACGTGAATCCGAACTTCTACAAAGACGGCGGCCGCGAGCACACCGAGGGCGCGGACAAAGGCGACTCGTCGCTTGAGGACAAGGGTGCGATGAACAAGTCGCGCGAGACGAAGGGGAGAGAAGGGCAGCCGAACTTCATCCCGGGTGAGGCGCCGGTCGGAGAGCCCGGCCGGAAGAAATGACGGCGGTCGACGAAGAGACGTTGCGCGCGTTCGCGGTGTCGCGGCGCGCGCAAGCCATGCCCGCCTCGCCGATCCGCAAGCTGGCGCCGCTCGCCGAGCTGGCGAAATCGCGCGGCACGAAGGTCTACCACCTCAACATCGGCCAGCCCGACATCGAGACGCCGGCGTGCATGCTCGATCGCCTGAAGCAGATCGACGACAAGGTTCTCGAATACTCGCCGTCCACCGGCACCCCCGCGTTTCTCGACTCGCTGCGGCAGTACTACATGCAGCGCGTCGGCGTTCCGATCGAAACGCGCCAGATTCTGGCCACGGCCGGCGGCAGCGAAGCGATCCTCTTCTCGTTCATCGCCTGCGCGAACGAAGGCGACGACGTGCTCGTGCTCGAACCGTTCTACGCGAACTACCGCGCCTTCGCCACGATGGCCGGACTGAACATCGTCCCGGTGACGAGCCGCGGCCGCGACGGGTTCCATCTGCCGACGCGGCACGTGTTCGAACAGGCGCTGACGCCGCGGACGCGCATCGTAATCGTCTGCAATCCCAACAATCCCACCGGCACCGTCTACACGCGCGCGGAGCTGGAGATGCTGGCCGGTTTCTGCCGCGATCACGGACTCTTTCTCATCTCCGACGAGGTCTATCGCGAGTTCGTCTACGACGGACGCAGAGCGGTCAGCGCGCTGGAGCTGCGGAACGCGGACGAGTTCGTGGTCGTCGTCGACAGTCTCTCCAAGCGCTACAGCGCCTGCGGCATCCGCCTCGGCGCGCTGGTGACGCGCAACGGCGAGGTTTACGACGCCTGTCTGCGCATGGCCCAGGGACGATTGTCGCCTCCCGGCCTTGCGCAATTCATCGCCGTCGGCGCGGCGGGACTCGGCGAGGAGTACACGCGGGGAATCGTCGATGAATATCAGCGCCGCCGCGACGTGCTCTACGAAGGTCTGCGCACGATTCCCGGCGTGGAGCTGGCGAAACCGGAAGGGGCGTTTTACTGCGTCCCGAAGCTGCCGGTGCGCGACACCGAGGATTTCGCGGTGTGGCTGCTGACGGAGTTCGAGCACGACGGCGCCACAGTCATGATCGCCCCCGCCAGCGGCTTCTACGCCTCAGACCTCGGCAAGAGCGAGATCCGCATCGCGTACGTGCTGAAGGAAGAGGATCTGCGGACGTCGATCGAGCTCCTGCGCGTAGCGCTGGAGCAGTACGGGCGACGCGACGTGCCGGCGTAGTGCGGGTTTGCGCGGTATTTCGTCGGCGAAGCCGGCGTAAGAACCGTAGCCCCCGGCTTCAAGCCGGGGGAGTCGAGATCGCGCAAAAGTCGGAGCGCGCTTTAGCGCGCGATAGAAAGCTTTCTTTCGCCCGTTAAAACGGGCTCACCAATCAGGACCGCTGAGGGCCCCCGGCTCAAAGCCGGGGGCTACGGTTCTTAGGCTGGCTACGCCAGCAGGAACGCCGCGCGCTACGTTCACAGCAGACGGTGAGTTTTCTTCCGCGGGCGCGCGATCAGGCGATCGATCTGCAGCATCTTCGTGATCAGCTCGCGGTGGAGCCGTTGAAGGCGTGCGGCGTCGACGACGCGTTGTGTTTCGGTGCGGATGTCGCGTGCGTTCTCGATGGCGGCGGCAGCCCTGGCCAACAGGGTATCTCCATCAGCGGACATTAATAAGGCGTCATTCTACTCCTGACGCAAATCGTTTCCGACGTGGGGGATTAGCAAAATAAAGGCCTTCGGGAGAGGGAGGGGGAAACTATTCGGACGGAGGTGAGTAAGATGTCCGTAATGCAGTCGTCGTCCAATAACGATCACCCGGGAGATCCAATGATTCGTCGCCGTCTTTTTGCTGTTGCTGTTCTCGCTATCGCCGCCATGAGCGCGAAGAAAGTTCCGACCGCTCCGGGGCAGTACAAAGAGTGGGGTCCGGACATCGATTCGATCGAGATCGTGAAGACGTTCAAGGCGTCGGACTATTCGAAAGTCATCGTCCAACCGCTCGATACGTCGTCGACTCCGAAAACCGAGGAGCAGGACATGGCGGAGAGGGTCGCGAAAGTAGCCGCGAGTGCGACCGAGCCGTTTCTGGCCGGCGTGAAGAAGGGATTCCCGGACGCGACCATCGCGAAGACCGCCACCGCCCCGGGCACGCTGATCGTGCGCGGCAAGGTGACCGTGCTCGAACCCGGTTCGCGCGCCAAGCGGATGTGGGTCGGCTACGGCGCTGGTGCGGCGCGTACGGCGATCGACGGCGAGATCGTCGACGCGAAGTCGGGTGAGGTGCTCATCCGCTTCACGCAGGAGCGCCGTTCGGGCATCGAGAAATTCGGACGCGGCAGCAGCTACGAAGAGATCATGAACCGCAACCTCACTGCGATCGGCGAGGACGCGGCGAACATTATCAAGACGTTCTAACGGAGTGGATTAGTGGATTAGTGGATCAGTAGATTAGTGGATCAGTAGATCAGGGAGAGTCTGATCTGGCGATCTAATCTACTGACCACAGACCACAGACCCCAGACCCCAGACCCCAGACCCCAGACCCCAGACCACAGATCACAGACCCCAGACCCCAGACCCCAGACCCCAGACCCCAGACCCCAGACCACAGATCACGGCCGCCGCCTGATCTACTGATCTACTAATCCACTAATCCACTAATCCACTAATCCACTGCCTCACGGCCAGCGAATCACGATATCCGGCAGCCGAGTTCGCCCCCCTTTTCCGTCGATGATCTCGACTTGGACGTCCGTCCACTGCGGAACGCCGCGCGGGCGCTTCGGGAACGTGATCGTGAAGCCGGCGTCGCGGACGCGCGCGTACCAGGGGAACTTCATCTTCACATCGAGGCGGCTGGCGGGCGAGGTGTGGAAGCGGTACATGCCGTTGTGCAGCAGCACGTCGACCGAGGAGAGGCCGTTGGGGGAGAGCGCCCAGCCGGTGACAGTGAGCGGACCCTTGATCGTTTCGTCGCCGTGCGGCGTATCGACGACGCCGAACGAGTGCCCCATGTAGGTGGCGTCGCCGCGCAACGCGCGCTGCAACTCCTGGTCGTCCGTGTAGCCGGCGCCGTCGCGATGATCGGGCGGACGGAGCTCGTGCCAGTT
>Ga0157375_10000485_pt1 | contig 36101 bp, 23 predicted proteins | sample M35metaG_FD_115311 | JGI IMG/M metagenome (GOLD analysis project Ga0157375, IMG submission 115311) | Miscanthus rhizosphere microbial communities from Kellogg Biological Station, Michigan, USA - M3-5 metaG | ecosystem: Host-associated > Plants > Roots > Rhizosphere > Soil | place: USA: Michigan... | reverse complement strand
TTTTGGTGATGGACTGGGCGATCTGCCGCTCGGCGCGCGAGCGATGAACGGTGTGCAGATTCTTGATCTCGGTGAGCGCCTTGTTGTCGAACTTCAATTGCTGAAGCGACATCGGAAAACGCAGCTGCCCGCCGCCCTCGCGCTGGCTGAGGGCTTCGATCACCTGGTCGGCGTTGTCCTCGCGGAGGCGGTTGGTGTCGATGAAGCGCTGCACTTCCTCCTCGATCTCCGCATCGACGACGGCGCCGTTGAGCAGCTCGTCGTTCACCAGCCGCCGGGCGTCTTCCCACATCAGCGGCTCGAAGCCCGGCATCACCAGCGAGGCCACGCCGAAGCTGCAGTACTGCGGCGAGCGGCCTTTGACCAGGCCGGCCGTCGCGATCTGCGTCTTGATGTTATCGACGGCGTTAGCACTGTCGGCGCCGATCTGCGATCCGATCTGCACGAACATGCCGTCTGCAATTAGGCCGTAGAGATCCTGCTGCTCGCTGACCACGCGGCCCTGCTCGTTGATATTGTCGATGAGATAGATGAGATCGAACGGCGGGCGATTGACGTCGACGCGGCGCATGCCGTAGTCGATCTGAAATCCGCGCCTCATCGTAGAGAGGTATTCGATCTCCTTCAGCGCTCCGTATGCGTTCGGCTTTACGTGCTGTGTTCCAGCATAGCGGGCGAAGACTCCGGGTAGCAGCAGCACGGCAGTGAAGTTCGATTGCTCGTCGACTCCGATGACATTTCGTGTCATAAACGCGACATCAAGGAATGCCCCACTGCCAGTGCCGCCAGCGAGGCTCGCGACAATGTAAACCTCGGCGCTGGCACGGTCCGAGACCTGAAATTCGTCGGCATAGATGTGTTTCTGATGCCGGATGTTACGCACGTCCTCGATGGCGCAGCTAATGCACGAATACACCTCTTGCACGCGCGCGAAGAGCGCGAGGCGGCCTCGCGCGCGAACCTGACCTGCTCCAGCTATAATCGACTGCGCCGGGATCTCCGGGGGCCACCACTCGACGATATGCTCGCTCGTGCCGTTAACGAGCTCGGCGGGATTGTCAACCCGCAAGACTTGCACCTCACGGGGGCCTAGCTGCGTCGTCGTCTCCGTGTTCGTCGCTTCGTAGACGTTATCCGTGGTATCGATCGAAAGGAGCCGAACAATCGGCGGCAACGAGCCATAAGCGTCGACGAAACGTTTCTTGAGTTTGAGCATCGTGTGATAGCCAGTGCCGCCGAGGCCGATCACGACGGTGGGACGAAATACAGCGTTATTCTTCAAGGGCTCTACTCCGCAGGTGCATGGCTCTTCTGAACCGAGTATACTGGTATTCTTCCAGCGACGAACTTGACGATGAGCGAACCCCACGAACAAGTCGTGTCCGAATTCGTCAATGCGGTGTCCCGTCACGGCTTTTCCTATCAGTATGCAGTGATCCGCGAGGCAGAGCGGCTTTTTCGTCTGGCGAAGTCACGGTTTCGACCAGAGGTCGCCGAATTCCCGGTTGAATTCAAGGGCGCTCGAACGAAGATCGACTTTGTTCTACTCGATTCTCCACCGAGTCACACTGCTTTGGTGAGCGAGTGCAAGCGCGCTAATCCGGCGATGTCGCACTGGTGTTTTGCGCGCGCTCCGTTCATTCGCCGGGATAGAACCAGAGAGCGCATCTATTTGGACAGGCTAACGCGCTCTAACGCCGACACGTGGGACGTTCGTTTTGGGTATTCACGAGTGCTTGAACGCGCCTACCACGTCGCATTCGAGGTCAAAACACAAACAAAGGGAGATCCTTCCGGCTCTCGTGCCGACATTGAGGATGCTGCGAGCCAAGTGTGCAGGGCCACAAATGGACTGCTAGACTTCTGCACCCGCCGCGGCGGCTTTTTTACCACGGTTACGGACATCGAATTTCTGCCGGTAATATTCACGACTGCGCGGCTCTGGGTCAGCGAAGATGTGCTGACTGCTGCTGATCTTCACTCAGGCATACCAAGCAAAACGCCAGATCTTACTGAAGTCGATTGGCTTGTATATCAATACCATGTATCCACGGGCATCAAAATCGACGACGCAAAGGTCTCCATCTCCGAGGATCTTGCCGATCTGCTTGAGACTGGATTCATTCGGTCCATCCCCATAGTGTCATCCAGTGGAATCGAGAATTTTCTTCGGTGGGCCTCGGAGCTTTCCGCAGAGAGCCGTGCGGTTAAGTTGCAACATCTGACGGAAGCGATAAAGCAGAGACGTCCATTTGTCCGTGAATTCTGAGAACGGATCATCTCTATTCACAAGCGAAGTCAAGTGTAGGATTGTGATAATCGGCTGCGAGCCGGGTGTCCCACGGCGCGAGCCGGGTGTCCCGCGGTGCGAGCCGGGTGTCCCGCGGTGCGAGCCGGGTGGATCACCGCGCGGACGTTGAGCTATCGCCCGAGCTCACCAACTTGTCATCCTGAGCGTCGAGCGAAGGATCTCAAACTACGGTTTCTGCGCTGAAACCGCGCGACGTCGAGAGGGATTCAACTTAGCTATGCCTAGCTTGAGATCCTTCGGCCGCGCTCCGCCGGCCTCTGGATGACAAAACAGGGAATGACAACTCTGTTACGAATCGCCCTCGCGACTTCCGCTATAAGGTCCGCCATGAAATTGCGCACCATCTCCGCCGCCCTGCTCGTCCTTCTTCCGCTCGCCGCCTTCGCCGATGATCCGCCGGCGCAGAATCCGTTTTTTGAAAAGAGTCGGCTGCCGTTTCAGGCGCCGCCGTTCGATCGGATCAAGGACAGCGATTTTCAGCCGGCCATCGAAGAGGGGATGAAGCGCGAGCTGGCGGAGGTGCAGGCCATCGCGAATAGTTCCGAGGCGCCGACGTTCGCCAACACGATCGAGGCGATGGAGCGCTCCGGCGACATGCTTCGCCGCGTGCAGCGCGTTTTCGGCGGGCTGGCGCAGTCGAACACGAACCCGGTACTCCAGAAAACGCAGGCTGCGATGGCGCCGAAGGGAGCCGCGCATCGCGATGCCATCGTGCTCGATCCGAAGCTCTTCGCCCGCATCAAGGCGATCTACGACGCCCGCAACAAGTCGGGGCTCGACGCGGAGCAGAAGCGTCTGGTCGAGCGCTACTACATGAACTTCATCCGCTCCGGCGCGCAGCTGAACGAGGCGGACAAGACGGCGTTGCGGGCGCTGAATCAGGAGCAGTCAAAGCTCACCAATCAGTTCCGCGATCGCATCCTGGCCGACACGAACGCCTCGGCCATCGTGATCGATGACAAGTCGCTCCTCGACGGGCTGCCGGAATCCGACATCTCCGCGGCCGCCGAACGCGCGAAAGCGCGGGGCCTCGAAGGGAAGTGGCTGCTCACGCTGCAGAACACCACGCAGCAACCGGCCCAGACCTACCTGAAGAATCGCGATCTTCGCAAGCGTCTCTACGAGGCCTCGATCGCCCGCGGCAATCATGGCGGCGACAACGACACCAAGGCCATCATCACCCGCCTGGCCCAGCTCCGCGCCCAGCGCGCCAAGCTCCTCGGCTACCCGACCTATGCCGACTACAACCTCGACGACGAGATGTCGAAGACGCCGGGAAACGCCATCAAGCTGATGACCGAGATGGTCCCCGCGGCGACGGCGAAAGCGCGCGCCGAGGCGGGAAGGATGCAACAGCTCATCGATGCTCAGAAGGGTGGCTTCACGCTACAGCCGTACGACTGGCAGTTTTACGCCGAGCAGGTGCGCAAGAACGAATTCGATCTCGATGAGGGCCAGGTCCGGCCGTACTTCGAGATCGACAACGTCCTGCAGAACGGCGTCTTCTTCGCCGCCACGAAGCTGTACGGCATCACCTTCAAGGAACGGCACGACATCCCGGTCTACCAGCCGGACGTGCGCGTGTTCGATGTCTTCGATTCCGACGGCAAGCCGCTGGCGCTTTTCTACATCGACTTTTTTTCGCGTCCGAACAAGGCCGGCGGCGCCTGGACCAGCAGTTTCGTCGGCCAGAGCAAGCTCCTCGGCACGAAGCCGGTGGTGACGAACAACGAGAACTTCACCAAGCCGGCCGCCGGGCAGCCGGCGCTGCTGACCTTCACCGAAGTGACGACGATGTTTCACGAGTTCGGCCACGCGCTGCACGGCATGTTCTCGAACGTGAAGTACCCGACGTTCGGCGGATCGGCCGTCCCGCGCGATTTCGTCGAGTTCCCGTCGCAGTTCAACGAGCACTGGGCGATGGAGCCGTCGGTCTTCGCGCACTACGCGAAGCACTACCAGACCGGCGCGCCGATGCCGAAGGAGCTGGTCGAGAAGCTGAAGAAGGGCGGTACGTTCAATCAGGGTTTCGCCACCACCGAATACCTCGGCGCGGCGCTGCTGGACATGGCCTGGCACGCGATGCCCGCCGATGCGCCTCTCGTCGACGTGAACGTCTTCGAACCGGAGTCGCTGAAGCAGTACAACGTCTTTCTGGAGCAGGTCCCGCCGCGCTATCGCTCGACGTATTTCTCCCACATCTGGGGCGGCGGCTACGCGGCCGGCTACTACGCCTATCTCTGGAGCGAAGTGCTCGACGACGATGCCTACTACTGGTTCAAGGAAAACGGCGGCATGACCCGCGCGAACGGCGACAAGTTCCGCAAGATGATCCTGTCGAAGGGCGGTACCGAGGATCCGGCGGCGATGTATCGGGCATTCCGAGGCCGCGATCCGAAGGTGGAACCGTTGCTCGAGGAGCGAGGGTTGACGGGGAAGTAGGCAGGCGTAGCGCCGGCGACCCGCCGGCTGGATCGCCAGCGGCTCGCTGGCGATTGTTGAAAGCCGCCGCCGGGCCGGCGGCGGTCCAGCCGACGAGCCGTCGGCGCTACGCTGCTACGCGCTTCGAATGAAAATCATCGCCATCTGCGGCAGCCTGCGGGCGCGATCGTCGAACCTCGCGCTGCTCCGCGCGGCGGCGAAGATCGCGGCCGAGGTTCAGATTTACGACGGGCTGGCAACCCTCCCCCACTTCAATCCCGACGATGATGAAGAAGGGGCCACGCCACCTCCCGAGGTTGCGTCGCTGCGGGCATTGCTCGCGTCGGCGGACGGAATACTCATCTCGACACCCGAGTACGCGCACGGCCTTCCCGGCTCGCTGAAGAACATGCTCGACTGGCTCGTCTCCGACGGCGCGCTCGTCGACAAGCCTGTGGCTGTCCTCAGTGCGTCGCCCGTCGGCGGCCAGTTCGCGCAGGCGTCGCTCGTCGAAACGTTGCGGACGATGAACTGGCGGGTAGTGGGGACGTGGGCGGCGCCGACGAAGGTGCGCGATGAGAAAGTGGATGAGGAAGTCGTCGCGGTCATCCTCGAAGCGCTCGCAGCTGTCATTCCGAGCCGGCGAAACCCCGGAGGGGTGTAGCGCGGCGAGGAATCCCCGGCCGATAGCCGCGAAACGAACGTACGCGGTAGTAGCCGGGGATTCCTCACCGCGCTTTGCCCCTCCGGGGCGCCGCCGGTTCGGAATGACAGGGTTGAGGGATGACACGGCGAGGGTCCGCTGTTCCCCAGCCCATGAAAACGAGCAACCCGTCGATTTTTGCGGCAGTCATCGCGCTGGCCGCATTCGCTTTGCAGGCGCAGCCGGCTGCCACGCCGGAGCGCCAGAACCCGCTGTACTCGGCCAGCCCGCTGCCGTTTCTGGCGCCGCCGTTCAACGTCATCAAGGACACTGACTACCAGCCGGCCATCGAGGAGGGGATGAAGCGTCAGCTCGCCGAGATCGCCGCCATCGCCAACGATCCCGCGCCGCCGACGTTCGCCAACACGATCGAGGCGATGGAACGCTCGGGGGCGCTGCTGACGCGCGCGGCCAAGATTTTCTTCAACCTCACGCAGTCGAACACCAACGACGCGTTTCAGAAGATCGAGGCCGAGGAGTCGCCGAAACTGGCGGCGCACCAGGATGCCATCTACATGAACCCGAAGTTGTACGCGCGGGTCAAGGCGCTGTACGACAAGCGCGCCACCAGCGGGCTCGATGCCGAATCGCAGTACCTCATCGAGCGCTACTACAAGAACTTCGTCCGCGCCGGCGCGCAGCTGAATGACGCCGATCAGGCCACGCTGCGGGCGCTCAATCAGGAAGAGTCGACGCTGACGACGAAGTTCCGCGAGCACGTCCTGGCCGACACCGACGCCTCGGCGATCGTAGTCGACACGAAGGAAGAGCTGGCAGGATTGCCGGACTCCGACATCGCCGCCGCCGCGGATCGCGCCAAAGAGCGCAAGCTGCCGGGCAAGTACGTGCTGACGCTGCAGAACACCACGCAGCAGCCGGCCCTGACCTACCTCCAGAACCGCACCGTGCGCGAGCGCCTGTTCAACGCATCCATCCAGCGCGGCAATCACGGCGGCCCGAACGACACCAAGGCCATCGTCACCCGCCTGGCCCAGCTCCGCGCCACCAAGGCCAAACTCCTCGGCTACCCGACCTACGCCGCCTATTCGCTCGACGATCAGATGGCCAAGACGCCGGAGATCGCCGTCAAGCTGATGAGCGATCTCGTCCCGGCCTCGACGGCCAAAGCGCGCTCCGAGGCGGCCAAGATCCAGAAAGTGATCGATGCCGAGAAGGGCGGCTTCCAGCTCGGCCCGCAGGATTGGGAGCTCTACGCGGAGAAGGTTCGCAAGGCGGAGTACGACCTCGATGAAGCGCAGGTGCGGCCGTACTTCGAGTTGAACAACGTCCTGCAGAACGGCGTCTTCTACGCCGCCAATCAGCTCTACGGCCTGACGTTCAAGGAGCGTCACGACATCCCGGTCTACCAGCCGGACGTGCGCGTCTTCGAAGTGTTCGACGCCGATGGCAAGTCGATGGCCCTGTACTACGGCGACTACTTCGCCCGCTCGAACAAGAGCGGCGGCGCCTGGATGGACAGTTTCGTCGACCAGTCGGGGCTCATCGGCACCAAGCCGGTGGTCTTCAACGTCACCAACTTCACCAAGCCGGCGCCCGGGCAGCCGGCGCTGCTGACCTTCGACAACGTCACCACGATCTTCCACGAGTTCGGGCATGCGCTGCACGGCATGCTCTCGAACGTGAAGTACCCGACGCTGGCGGGCACGAATGTGCCGCGCGATTACGTCGAGTTCCCGTCGCAGTTCAACGAGCATTGGGCGCTGGAGCCGAAGGTCTTCGCCAATTACGCCAAGCACTACCAGACCGGCAAGCCGATGCCGCAGGAGTTGGTTGACCGCATCAAGAAGTCGCGCACGTTCAACCAGGGCTATGCGACCGTCGAATACCTTGCCGCGGCGCTGCTGGACATGGCCTGGCACACGCAGGCGCCCGGCGCCGAACAGGTTGATGCAAACACCTTCGAGCCGGCGGCGCTCAAGCGCTTCAACATCGCCATGCCCGAGGTTCCGCCGCGGTACCACACGACCTACTTTTCGCACATCTGGGGCGGCGGCTACGCGGCCGGCTACTACGCGTATCTCTGGTCGGAGTTGATCGACGACGACGCGTACTACTGGTTCAAGGAGCACGGCGGCATGACGCGCGCCAACGGCAAGCGCTTCCGCGACATGATCCTCTCCCGCGGCGGCACGCAGGACGAGGCGGCGATGTATCGCGCGTTCCGTGGGCGCGATCCGATCGTGGAGCCGTTGCTGATCGAGAGAGGGTTGAAGGAAGAGCCGAAGTAGGTTTTCACGCTGTCATCCTGAGTCGCCGATGCCCCGGTAGGGGCTGAGGACGACGAAGGACCCCCGGCTGATAACCCGGGTTGGGCGGGGGAAGTCAAAAGCCGCCGCCCCGTCCGGGTTAACAGCCGGGGGTCCTTCACCGTCCTCGACCCCTCCGGGGTGTCGGCGGTTCAGGATGACAGGGCAACGGTTTAGAATCGCGCGCCATGCGCAACGTCGTCATCACCTTCCTCGCACTCGCCCTCACCGCCGCACTCTCCGCCCAGGAGCTTCCCGCCGAGATGCGGGCGAGCATCGACAAGGCGGCCACCGACATCCTCGCCAAGACCGGCGCGCCTAGCGCGTCGATCGCGGTCGTGCGCGACGGCAAGATCGTCTACACGCACGCGTATGGGACGGCGAACATCGAGACGAAGCTGGCGGCATCGCCGCAGATGCGCTACTCGATCGGTTCGATCAGCAAACAGTTCACCGCGGCGGCGCTGCTGTTGCTCGCCGAGGAGGGGAAGCTTTCACTCGACGACAAAGTGATCCGCTGGCTGCCCGATCTCACGCGTGCCGGCGAGGTCACCATCCGCCAGATTCTGTCGATGACGTCCGGCTACCAGGATTTCTGGCCGCAGGATTACGTCATGCCGATGATGATGCAGCCGGTGACGGCGCCGGAGATCGCAAATCGCTGGGCAAAGATCCCACTCGATTTCGAGCCGGGCGCGAAGTGGCAGTACAGCAATACGAACTACGTGATCGCCGGGATGATCGCGGAGAAGGTTGCCGGGATGCCGCTGCTCGACTACCTGCACAAACGCGTTTTCGATCCGCTGCACATGACCACGGTCTCCAATACCGACGCCGCGCCCCTCGGTCCCGAGGATCCGATGCGCTATCTGCGCTACGCGCTCGGACCGCTCCGTCCCGCGCCGAAAGAAGGACGCGGCTGGATGTTCGCTGCCGGCGAGCTGGCCATGACCGCGCACGATCTGGCGCTGTGGGACATCTCGATGATCGATCAGACCATCCTGAAGCCGGAGTCGTATCGCGCGCTGGAGACCGAGGTGGAGATGAACAACGGCGTCGGCTCGCGCTACGGACTCGGCGTCGGCATCGGCATGGCCGACGGACGCCGCATCCTGTCGCACGGCGGCGAGGTTTCCGGCTTCACGGCCCGCAATGAGGTGTATCCCGACGACCACGTGGCCATCGTCGTCCTGACGAATATGGACGCCACCGGCGCTTCGGAACAGATCGCCGGCGCGATCTCCAAAACGATCTTTTCCTCAACCGACCCGGCCACTCCGAAAACGACAGAACAGATGCGCAAGATCTTCGACGAGCTGCAGAAGGGACGCATCGATCGTGCGCAATTCACGTCGAATGCGAATGCCTATTTCGACGAGCAGGCCATCAAGGATTTCGCATCGAGCCTGGCTCCGCTGGGCACGCCGCAGGAGTTCGTGCAGTCCGGCCAGTCGTTGCGCGGCGGGATGACGCTGCGGCGGTACCGGATCAAGTTCCCGAACAAAACGCTGCGGCTGACGACGTTCATCATGCCGGACGGGAAGATCGAGCAGTATCAGATCGCGGCTGCGGAGTAATCGAGCGTAGCGCCGTCGGCTCGACGGCTGGACCGCCGCCGGCTCGGCGGCAGTTCGCCCCACACGGCCAGCGAGCCGCTGGCGGTACAGCCGTCGAGCCGACGGCGCTACGCTTGCTCGCTACGTAGGTCGCGCTTCTTCCGCTTCCGCCCAGATCTCCACCCTATGCCGCTCGCTCAATCCGATCGAGCCGACGATGAACGTCATCAGTGCGATGCCGATCACCCAATAGAGGCCGGCGAAGATGTTGCCGGTCTTGACGACTAACAGGCCGGCGATGAGCGGGAGCGTTCCGCCGAACCAGCCGTTGCCGAGGTGGTATGGGAGTGAGAACGAGGTGTAGCGGATCTTGGCTGGGAACGATTCGATCAGAAACGCGGCGATCGGGCCGTAGACCATGGTCACGTAGAGCACCTGCACGAAGACCAGCGCGATCAGGATGCCCATGTTCGGATTCTTCGGATCGCCGGCGTGGTCGCGCATGGCGTGGTAGATCGGCAGGTACGTCAGCGCGGCGATGAGATTGCCGGCCATCATGATCTTCAGCCGTCCGATGCGGTCGGAGAGCGCGCCGAAGACGACGAAGAACGGCATGACCAGCAGCAGCGCCGTGCCGACGATGATGCTGGCCTTCGTCAGATCGATTTTCAGGGTGGTCTGCAGAAATGAGAGCGCGTAGAACTGGCCGGTGTACCAGACGATCCCCTGCCCCGCCGTCGCGCCGAAGAGCACCAGCAGGACGATGCGCAGGTTTTTCCAGTTGCCGAAACTCTCGCGCAGCGGCGCCATCGACGCCTTGCCCTGCGCTTTGATCGAGGCGAAGAGCGGCGATTCTTTCAGCGTCATCCGGATCCAGAGCGAGATGAGGACCAGCACGATCGACAGCAGGAAGGGCACCCGCCAGCCCCAGGCCTTGAAGTCGGCCTCGCTCATCATTTTCTTCACCGCGAAGATCACGCCGAGCGAGACGAAGAGGCCGAGCGTGGCTGTGATCTGAATGAAGCTGGTGTAGTAGCCGCGCTTGTTGTCGGGCACGTGCTCGGCCACGTAGACGGCCGCGCCGCCGTATTCGCCGCCGAGGGCCAGGCCTTGAAGCAGGCGAAGCAGCAGGAGGATCGACGGCGCCAGCAATCCGACCGAGGCGTACGTCGGCAGCAGACCGATCACGAATGTCGAGAGACCCATGATCGTGAGCGTGACCAGAAAGGCGTACTTGCGGCCGATGAGATCGCCGACGCGTCCGAAGACGATCGCGCCGAATGGGCGGACGACGAAGCCGGTGGCGAAGAGCGCCCAGGTCTGGATCAGCGCCCACGCCGGCTGATCTTTCGGGAACATGAGCTGGGACATGATCACGGCCAGGCTGCCGAAGATGTAGAAGTCGTACCACTCGATCATCGTGCCGAGGCCGGACGCGAAGATGATCCTGCCGATCGGATAGCCCGATCCCTCTCTGCTGCTCATCAGTGCGCTCTCCTTGGGCGGGAAGTGTACGCGAGCAAACGAAGCGTTGATCGTAAGTGATTCGCTCGCAGCGGCAAGCCGCCTCCGGCGGCATTGTCGGAAGACGATCTCCCTGGGTGTGCGACGTGCAGGAGCGAAATCCATGACTACTGCCGATGAACAATGTCTCGACGTCATCTTTCGCAACGCCCGCACGCATTCCGCGTGGCTCGACAAACCGGTCGGCGACGATCTGCTGCGCGCGATTTACGACGCCATGAAGTGGGGGCCGACGAGCGCGAATGCCGGGCCGGCGCGATTCGTGTTCATTCGCAGCAAGGAGGGGAAGGAGCGCCTCCGGCCGGCGCTGGCTCCCGGCAATGCCGTCAAGACCATGGCCGCGCCGGTGACGGTGATCGTCGCGTACGACCTGAAATTCTACGAGAAGCTGCCGCGCCTTTTTCCGCACAGCCCGTCGATGCGCGAGCTGTTCGCGACCAATCCGCAGTTGGTGGAGATGACGGCGCGCCGCAATTCATCGCTGCAGGGCGCGTATCTGATCATCGCCGCCCGCGGCCTCGGGCTCGATTGCGGTCCAATGTCCGGTTTCGACAATGCCCTGCTCGATCGCGAGTTCTTCGACGCCGGCCGCGAGTGCGAGAGTTGCGATCAGGAGTTCTTCCCCGAGGGACATGTGAAGTCGAACTTCCTCATCAACCTCGGATACGGCGATCCGGCGAAGTTGCAGCCGCGTCATCCGCGGCTCGAGTTCGGCGAGGCGTGTACGTTGCTCTGATAGTTGCGCGGGCGGAATTCCGGACCTAAGTTGTCGTCACCGTGGCCAATTCTAAGGAAGTGGAACGCGCGGACGCTCCGCGTGCGGACGCGCTGCCTTCTGTGAAATGCAGAAAGTGCAACAGCGAGATTGCGGACGCCAAGAAATGCTCCATCTGCGGCGCGCTACAGAAAAATGTGAAACCGTGCCGCATCTGCGCAGAGCTGATTCCATTCGAAGCCAATTACTGCAATGCCTGTAAGTCGTATCAGGGGGCATTTCGCTACGTCTCCTTCTCCTCGACCATGGTGGCGCTCATCGCCGCGGTGTTATCCCTGCTCGTGGCTCTCGCGCCTCATGTCGATGCCATCCTCCATCGAGGCTCGAATACGTCGTTCACAGTCACCGGCGCGGACGCGAATGCGATCTATGTCCACGTAATGAACTCGGGCCACAAGCCGTCGATCATCCGTGAGTGCTCCCTGACGTTCGTCAAAGACAAGATCGCGGCCATGGTCACGGTCGACTTCGTCCAGGGAGACACACACGATGCAAAGAACGTCATTCATCCCACTTCTGAAGCCACCGTCGGTCTCACCGCGCCGGGCCTGGCCACGAATCCCGATGACGAAACTCCGGTCACATTGCAGATGAATATTGAAGAGTCGTCAGGCAAATCGACGAAAACCGAAACGTTTCCTGCAAGACGCATCCATGAATTCTTCGCCGCCAAGGTCCCGGCGGGAAAGCTATAGACAATGAGAATACCGATCAGCGCCGCGCTCCTTCTGCTTGCCGTTGCGCCCTGCCTGGCGCAGACGTTCACTACGACCACGGTGGACGTGCTTCTGGATGGTTGCGGCGCAGTAGAACCGCAGACGGTCACGCTCGTACCCAATGGCAACGAACAAGGGTCCTTCACGCTGGAGCGAATCGGGCCGGGCCATTGGCGGCGCACCGACCGGCCGGCCTTCAATGCGCGCGGCCAGAGTGCGAGCCTGCGACTCGGCGGGTCGCGCACCGGTTGTGAGACTTCGCAGGAACTGCCCGATTCCCGAAACCCCAATCACTGGATCGCCGTCTTCCGGTTTCATTGCACGCGGGAACGCTACTGGCGCAAGCTGACGGTGGGGACAAAGCAGACCACCCTGCCGCTGACCTACCTGCGCGTGATGTCGGATTCGCGATGCGCGGAGGGCCGGCCGGACAGTCTCGGGACGGCAACCCTCGAAGATGTCGCCGCCGATCGCGAGTCGATCTTCGTCAACTTCGGCGAGAAGGTGCCGCTGGCATATACCAATTACTCTCTGGCCATTTTCCGAGGCAGCTTCGGCAAGCATGCACTGACGAATGAGCCGCTCGTCGTCAACCGCGACGAAATGATCACTGATCTGACACTGCGGCTCGCCAACAGCGGGCGCGCCGAGCCGGCGAACGCGGGAAACGCGCGCACGCTCCGCGGCCTGGACATCGGAAACTTCGGCCCGATCACGCTGACGGTCAAATGATGCGCCGCCTCTTCTGCATCGCCGCCTGTCTCGTCGCCGTGAACGCGTTCGCGCAGACGGAAATCTTCGACTCCGACGATTTCGTCGATCCACGCGAGCTCGCCGGCCGCGCATTGTTCATCTCACGCCTGTCCATCGGGGCCGCCGCCGGATACGCCGATCAATTCCGGCCGCTGGATCAGACCATCGGGTTCCTCCACCTCTCGAACACGTTTTACTGGCATGGACTGCAGGCGACGTACAAGCACACCGAGATCCGCGGAAGCGACGATTGGTCGCGGCGCAATCAGCAGCAGCCGTCAGTTCTCGCACCGATCCTTCCCGCGGAAAGCGTTCCCGGCTGGAAGCCGGTTCCAAAAATATTCTTGAATTTCCCTTCGCCGTTTGACGCCCCGCCGCCGGCGCCCAAAGACTCGCTCCAATTCGCCTGGTATCACGCCTTCGGTCCCTCGGCGCCAATGCTCCGCTACCGCGTCACGTGGGGGCGGCAGCACGTCGACTCGATCTTGAAGAACGGCGAGGATGAGGATCTCTACTACCGCGTCGAAGTGCAGACGATGATTCGCCTCGGCGGCAAGAGCATCTTCGGCGACGTCGACGTCAGCACCGTCACGCAGCGCGGCACTCCGCAACAATCGCAACAGCGTGCCATCACCTACACCGCGCATCTGCCGCTCCTGCGCGTCGGAAACGCGCTGGTGGCGCCGGCGATCGCGGTCGGCCACGTCACCGGCGGAGCCGCGGTCAGCGTCGCCAATCCGAGCGTCGATTTCGTCTGGTCGCGCGACGAAGTCAATTTCCACGTTGCCTACAGCCCGTTTCTGCGCAACATCGGCAAAGGATGGACGGCGCGCAATCAGATCGCCGTGTTTGCAGACCGCGCCGTCTACGCGAGACTCTTCGGCACTAGGCGTTGACCACGCCGCCGATTTCTGGCCCGCCGGTCACCTGCGAGTGCTCGATCACCGGCAGCGTGACCGTGAAGCGCGCGCCTTTGCCGAGACCTTCCGACTCCGCGCGGATCTCGCCATGATGGAGGTCGATGATGTGGCGGGCGATGGCCAGGCCGAGCCCGAGGCCGCTGCGCTTGGCGGAGGCGTCGGCCTGGCGCAGCCGCTCGAAGACGTGCGGCAGAAACGAGGGCTCGATGCCTTCCCCTTCATCGCGCACGCTGATCATCAGCTTGTGATTGGTGCGCTCCAGCCGCAGGTCGACCTGCTTCCCGGGCGGTGTGAACTTGATGGCGTTCGAAAGGATGTTGCCGATGACCTGCTGGAGCCGCGTGGCGTCGGCTTCGACGACGTCGTCCGGCGGACGGACCAGGTCGGAGGTGAGCCGGATGCCGCGCTCGGCGGCGTCGGGACGGGCGTTGGTGACCGCCGCTTCGACGATCTCGGAGAGATGCGTCGGCCGCATGTCCACCTGGAACTTGCCGAGGATGATGCGGGAGACGTCGAGCATGTCGTCGATGAGGCGCTTCTGGAGCTGGGCGCTGTTCTCGATCATGTGCAGCGCTTCCCGCAGCTCGTCGGGCGTGTAGTCGCCGGTGCGGAGGAACTGCACCCATCCGAGAATCGACGTCATCGGCGTGCGCAGCTCGTGGGAGAGCGTGGCCAGGAAGTTGTCCTTGGCCCGATTCTGGGCCTCGGCCTCGCGATAACGCCGCTCGTTTTCCGCCGCCGCGGCGGCCGCGCGCTTCTCGGTGACGTCGCGAAAGGTGATCACCGAGCCGACAGTGCGTCCGTCGTCATCGTGCATCGGCGAGGCGCAGAACTCGACCGGGAAACTGTTGCCGTCGTCGCGGAAGAACGTGTCCGCCATCTCGTCGCGTACGCGATCGCCGTGCAGTGCGACGTTGAGCGAGCAGCGGGCGATATCGCAGGTCGAGACGCCGGGAAACGACGGATGAAGCAGCGGATGAACCTCGTGGCCGATGACGTCGCCGGCGCTGTGGCCGATCATCCGCGCCGCCGCGGGATTGACGAAGGTGGCCCGGCCGCCGAGGTCGACGCCGAAAACGCCTTCGGCCGCGGCGTTCAGGATCAGCTCGTTCTGGCGGCTGAGGCGCGCCAGCTCGTGCGCCTGCCGGGTGATGGCCTGCGTCTTCCGGAACAGCTCGACGAAAACGTTGACCTTGTAGCGGAGGATCTCCGGCTGGTACGGCTTGAAGATGTAGTCGACCGCGCCGAGCTCGTACCCGCGGAAGACGTGGGTCTCGCTGCGGCTCAGCGCCGTGAGAAAGATGATCGGCGTGCCGCGCGATTTGTCGCGCTCGCGGATGAGGCTCGCCGTTTCGAAGCCATCGAGATTGGGCATCTGCACGTCGAGCAGGATGACGGCGAATTCGCGATCGAGCAGGGCCCGCAACGCGGCGCGCCCGGAGTCGGCGCGCACGAGGTTGAGGTCCAGCCCCTCAAGGATCGATTCGAGCGCGAGAAGGTTGCTGGCCTGATCGTCGACCAGCAGGATGTTGACCTTCTCGTTTGGCGCGGGCGTCATGAATGGCTCAAGGTGGGTTGGCAGACCTCGATCAGGAATGGGGCAATCTCTTCAAGACGCAAGATTCGATCCACTTGCGTCGCCGCGATTGCCGCGCGCGGCATTGCCGGCGCCTCGGCGGTGACGGGATCCTGCACGATGACGATGCCGCCGCGCGCTTTGATCCGGGCCGCGCCGCGCGCGCCGTCATCGTTCGCGCCGGTGAGGACGATGCCGATGAGGCGATCGGCGTACGCATCGGCGGCGGATTCGAAGAGGACGTCGATCGACGGCCGCGAGTACCGCACCAGATCGTCGACGGAAAGATTCAGCTCACCCTGCGAACCGTTGCGTTCGATGAGGAGGTGGTAATCGGCCGGCGCGAGAAAGACATGGCCGTCGCGAATCCACTCCTTGTCCTGGGCGTCGACGACCTTCAGATCCGTCTGCCTGCGGAAGTAGGCCGGCAGCCCTTCGTTCGATCGTTTGTGCCGGTGCTGCGCCACCACGATCGGAATACAGAAGTGGCGCGTGAGACCGCTGAGGATGACCTGCAGCGCGTGCATCCCGCCAAGGGAACAGCCGATGACGATGAGCTCGGGGGTGCGGTTGCGCGGTCGCGGGGTTACGCGGTCTCGCGGCTCGATGACCGGCGACCACATGCGGCGGCGCTCGGAGATCACCGGATCCTCCGGTACAGCCGCTCTTCGACGTCGATGTCTTCGTAGCAATCGGCCACGGCGGTGTAGCGAATCGTTTCTTTCTTGCCGAGTCCGAGGATGCCGAACATCTCCATACTGTTGAGAAAGAGCTCCTGCACCCGGTCCTGCAGCTGATTGTTGAAGTAGATGAGTACGTTGCGGCAGAAGATCACGTTGAAGTGATTGAACGAGGCGTCGGTGACCAGGTTGTGCTGGGCGAAGACGACGTTCTCGCGCAACGACGGGCGGAAGATGGCGTAGTCGTAACGCGCGGTGTAGTACCCCGAGAACGTTCCCTTCCCTCCGGCGGCGATGTAGTTGGCGGTGTTCTCCTGCATCGAGCTCAGCGGAAAGATGCCGTCCTTGGCGCGCTGCAGCACGGCTTCGTTGATGTCGGTGGCGTAGATGCGGCTGCGCTCGTAGAGCCCTTCCTCCTGCAGCAGCATGGCCATCGAGTAGACCTCCTCCCCGGTCGAACAGCCCGCGTGCCAGATGCGGACGAAGGGATAGGTGCGCAGCAGCGGCACGATCTTCTGCCGGAAGGCGAGGTAGAAGGTGGGATCCCGGAACATGGCCGTGGTGTTGATCGAAAGATCGAGCAGCAGCCGCTCCATGCATGAGGCGTCGTGCAGCACTTTCTCCTGCAGCGCCGAGATCGTCGACAAGCCCTCGGCATACACCCTCTTCCACAGCCGGCGGCGCAGCGAGGGCAGCGAGTAGTCGCGGAAGTCGAATCCGTAGTGCTGGTAGATGCCCTGGGTAAGCAGGTGCACCTCGATCGCCTCGAGATCGGTTTTCTCCTGCTCCTTCGCTTCGGCAACTGCGCGGTTGGCCACGTTGCGATGGGATAGAGCAAACGGCATGCTCAACCGGAGAGGGATGGGCGTAGCGCCGCCGGCTCGACGGCTGGAACGCCGCCGGCTCGGCGGCAGGCAAGGTTGTGCAGAAAAACCCAGGAGACGATTTGTCATCCAGAGGCTGCCGGAGCCGCGGCTGCGCAACGGCCGATCGGCGCAGGACGCCGAAGGATCTCAAGATGCGCAGGTTGTGACAATCGCTTCTGCCTCAGGACCGCCAGCGAGCCGCTGGCGGTCCAGCCGTCGGGCCGGCGGCGCTACGCTTTGCACTTCCCTACAAGTACAACCACACCCTCAGCAACGAGATCAGCTGCTGTGCGTCGATCGGCTTGGTGATGTAGTCGCTGGCTCCGGCCTCCATGCATTTCTCGCGGTCGCCTTTCATCGCTTTCGCGGTGAGGGCGATCATTGGCAGATTCTTGTACTCCTCCATCGAACGGATGCGGCGCATCGCTTCGTAGCCGTCCATCTCCGGCATCATCACGTCCATCAGGACGACGTCGATGTCGGGGTTTGCTCGCAGCTGCTCGATGCCGTCGGCGCCGCTTTCGGCGTAGAGGACGTCCATCTTGTGTCGTTCCAGCAATGACGTCAGCGCGTAGATGTTGCGCATGTCGTCGTCGACGATCAGCGCTTTCTTGCCGGCCAGGACCGGGTCGGATTCGTGCAGCTGCTCGAGGATCTGCCGCTTCTGCTCCGGCAGGTTTGCCTCGATGCGGTGCAGGAAGAGCGCGGTCTCGTCGAGCAGGCGTTCCGGCGAGCGTGCATCCTTCACGATGATGGCCTCGGCCATCCGTTTCAGCTCCGTCTCCTCCTTCCTGGTCAGCTCGCGGCCGGTGTAGACCACGATCGGGATGTCGTCGATGCCCAGCTCGTTGCGCATGCGGCTGATGAACTCGAAGCCGTTCATGTCGGGCAGGCCGAGGTCGAGAACCATGCAGTCGAAATGGCGGTCGCGGAGAATCTGCAACGCCTCTTCGCCGCTGGCCGCCGAGGTGATGTCGACGTCGCCATCGCCGCCGATCAGCTCCGCGATCGCGGAGCGCTGGTCGGCATTGTCTTCGATGATCAGCAGCGACTTGTTCTGCCTCTCCACGAAGCCCTTGATCTTGGCGAACGCCTCGTCGAGCGCCTCCTTCGTCACCGGCTTCTGCACTTGCGCAAACGCGCCGAGCTTCAGACCGCGCGCGCTCTCGTCGTCGCCGGAGATGATGTGGACCGGGATGTGGCGCGTGGTCTTGTCGTGCTTGAGGCGATCGAGCACCGTCCACCCTTCCATGTCCGGCAGGGCGATGTCGAGGGTGATGGCGTCGGGACGATAGCGTTTGGCCAGTTGCAGGCCGCTCTCGCCGCGCGTGGCCACCACTCCCTTGAATCCTTTGTCGCGCGCCATTTCCAGCAGGATGCTGGCGAAGGTGACGTCATCCTCGACGATCAGCACCACGCGGTCGCCCTCCGCGATGACGGCGCGGTCGTCGGCCACCTGTTCTTCGACCACCACCTGCGAATCGTCGGCGGCGATTCCATCGTCGCTTCGCGTGCGGCGCGCCTCCAGCGACGGCACATCGATCATCGTACGGCCGCTGGCATCGTCGCCGCGGCGCATGGAGACATCCGGCGTCAGCTCGGTCTCCAGCGTCGAGCCGCTGCGGTCCTCGTCGCGGCGGCGGACCGGCACGACGTAGCTTTGCGGCAGGTAGAGAGTGAACTGCGAGCCGGCGCCCTCCTCGCTGGTGACGCGAATCTCGCCGCCGAGGAGCCGCGCAATCTCGCGGCTGATCGAGAGACCGAGGCCCGTGCCGCCGAACTTCCGCGTCGTCGACGCATCGGCCTGCTGGAACGCTTCGAAAATGATCCGCTGCTTCTCGTCGGGGATGCCGATGCCGGTGTCGGAAACGCTGAAGGCGATGACCGACGATGCGCGATCGAGCGTCTCGTGGCCGGGAGTCCACCCATCGCCGACCGTGGCCGCGCGCAGCGTTACGCCGCCGTGCTCGGTGAACTTGAAGGCGTTGCCGAGGAGATTCTTCAGCACCTGCTGCAGGCGCGTGGCATCGGTGTGAATCGTCCGCGGCAGGTTGGGCTCGAGATCGATATTGAAATCGAGGCGCTTGTCGACCGCCACCTGCCGGAAGGTCTTGTCCATCGACTCGGCCAGCTCGGTGAACGGCAGATCGCCGAGGGAGATGGTCATCATTCCGGACTCGATCTTCGACAGGTCGAGGATGTCGTTGATCAGCGTCAGCAGATCGACGCCCGATGAATGGATCGTCGACGCGAACTCGACCTGCTTGCTTGTCAGATTGTTCTCCGGATTGTCCGCCAGCAGCTTGGCCAGGATCAGCAGTGAATTCAGCGGCGTGCGCAGCTCGTGCGACATGTTCGCCAGAAACTCGCTCTTGTACTTCGAGGTCAGCGAAAGCTGCCGCGCCTTCTCTTCGAGCTGGCGCTTGGCGCTTTCCACCTCGCGATTCTTCCGCTCCACCTCTTCGTTCTGCGTCTGCAGCAGCCGCGCTTTCTCTTCCAGCTCCTCGTTGGTCTGCTGCAACTCTTCCTGCTGCGTCTTGAGCAACTCTTCCGACGCCTGCAGCGACTTGGCCTGCTGTTCGAGGCGCTTGTTGGTCTCGGTCAGCTCTTCCTGCTGCGCCTGCAGTTCCTCGGCGAGCGACTGCGACTGCGTGAGCAACTCCTCGGTTCTCATGTTCGCCTGGATGGTGTTGAGCACGACGCCGATCGATTCGACAAGCTGATCGAGCAGCGAGAGGTAGGTATCGGTGAAGGCCATGAACGTGGCCAGCTCCATCACCGCCAGCACCTGCCCTTCGAAGACGATCGGCAGCACCACGATCTGCATCGGCTTCGACTCGCCGAGGCCGGAATTGATGGTGATGTAATCGTCGGGCGCGTTCTGCAGCAGGATGCGCTGCTTCTCGAAGGCCGCCTGGCCGACGATTCCCTCGCCGACGCGGAACTCCTTGGCGAGATGCTTCCGCTCCTTGTAGGCGTACGTCGCTGTGAGCTTGAGATGCGGCTCGCCGCCGCCGTTCGTATCCATCACGTAAAAGACGCCATGCTTCGCGCCGACCACCGGCGCCAGCTCGGAGAGGATGAGCTGCGAGACGTTGGTCAGGTTCTTCTGGCCCTGCATCATGCGGGTGAACTTGGCCAGGTTGGTCTTCAGCCAATCCTGCTCCGTGTTCCGCGACGTGGTCTCGCGGAGGTTGCGGATCATCTCGTTGATGTTGCCCTTGAGCGCCGCCAGCTCGCCCTCGGCCTGCACGGTAATGTTGCGGCTCAGATCGCCCTTGGCCACGGCCGTGGCCACGTCGGCGATGGCGCGCACCTGCGTGGTGAGATTCGCGGCCAGCTGATTGACGTTGTCGGTCAGATCGCGCCACGTTCCCGATGCGCCGGGCACGTTCGCCTGGCCGCCGAGCTTTCCTTCCACGCCGACTTCGCGGGCTACGGTGGTGACCTGGTCGGCGAAGGTGGCCAGCGTATCGATCATGTCGTTGATCGTGTCCGCCAGCTCGGCGATCTCGCCGCGCGACTCGACGTTCAGCTTCTGTTTGAGAACGCCTCGGGCGACCGCGGTGACGACCTTGGCGATGCCGCGAACCTGGTTGGTGAGGTTCGAGGCCATCATGTTGACGTTGTCGGTGAGGTCCTTCCACGTGCCGCCGACGCCTTTGACCTGCGCCTGCCCGCCGAGCTTCCCTTCCGTTCCGACTTCGCGCGCCACGCGCGTGACCTCGGCGGCGAACGAGTTGAGCTGATCGACCATCGTGTTGACGGTGTCCTTCAGCTCCAGCATCTCGCCCTTGACGTCGACGGTGATCTTCTTCGACAGATCGCCGTTCGCGACGGCGGTCGTGACCTGGGCGATGTTGCGCACCTGATTGGTCAGGTTTGAGGCCATGTAGTTGACCGAATCGGTCAGATCCTTCCACGTGCCCGAGACGCCCTTGACCTGGGCCTGGCCGCCGAGCCGTCCCTCGGTGCCGACTTCGCGTGCCACGCGCGTGACCTCGCCGGCGAAGGTGTTGAGCTGATCGACCATCGTGTTGATGGTGTTCTTCAACTGGAGGATCTCGCCGCGGGCGTCGGCGGTGATCTTCTTCGACAGATCGCCGTTCGCCACCGCGGTGGTGACCTCGGCGATGTTGCGGACCTGGCCGGTCAGGTTGCCGGCCATGGAGTTGACCGAGTCGGTCAGATCCTTCCATGTGCCGGCCACGCCTTTGACCTGGGCCTGGCCGCCGAGCTTCCCTTCCGTGCCGACTTCCGTGGCCACGCGCGTGACCTCGGCGGCGAAGGAGTTCAGCTGATCGACCATGGAGTTGATGGTGTCCTTCAGCTCCAGCACCTCGCCCAGCGCTTCGACCGTGATCTTCTTCGAGAGGTCGCCGTTCGCCACCGCCGTGGTCACCTGGGCGATGTTGCGCACCTGGTTGGTGAGGTTCGACGCCATCGAGTTGACGTTGTCGGTGAGGTCTTTCCACGTGCCGGCCACGCCGCGCACCTGCGCCTGGCCGCCGAGTTTTCCTTCGGTTCCGACCTCGCGCGCCACACGCGTGACCTCGGCGGCGAAGGAGTTGAGCTGATCGACCATGGAGTTGATGGTGTTCTTCAGCTCGAGAATCTCGCCCTGCGCTTCGGCCGTGATCTTCTTCGACAGATCGCCGAGGGCGACCGCGGTAGTGACCTCGGCGATGTTGCGCACCTGGCCGGTCAGATTGCCGGCCATCGAGTTCACCGAGTCGGTCAGATCCTTCCACGTTCCGGCCACGCCTTCGACTTCGGCCTGGCCGCCGAGCTTCCCTTCGGTTCCGACTTCGCGCGCCACGCGGGTGACTTCCGCGGCGAATGAGCGGAGCTGATCGACCATCGTATTGATCGTGTTCTTCAGCTCGAGAATCTCGCCGCGCGCCTCGGCGCTGATCTTCTTCGACAGGTCGCCCATGGCCACCGCGGTGGTGACCTCGGCGATGTTGCGGACTTGCCCCGTCAAATTCGAGGCCATGGAGTTGACCGAGTCGGTCAGGTCTTTCCACGTGCCGGCCACGCCCTTCACCTGCGCCTGGCCGCCAAGTTGTCCCTCGGTACCGACCTCGCGCGCCACACGCGTGACTTCCGATGCGAACGCGCCGAGCTGATCGACCATCGTGTTGATGGTGTTCTTCAGCTCGAGGATCTCCCCCTTGGCTTCGGCCGTAATCTTCTTCGACAGATCGCCAAGCGCGACCGCGGTGGTCACCTCGGCGATGTTGCGCACCTGGCCGGTCAGATTGCCGGCCATGGCGTTCACCGAGTCAGTCAGATCCTTCCACGTTCCCGAGACGCCCTTGACCTGGGCCTGGCCGCCGAGCCGGCCCTCGGTGCCGACCTCGCGGGCCACGCGCGTGACCTCGCCGGCGAAGGTGTTGAGCTGATCGACCATCGTATTGATGGTGTTCTTCAGCTCGAGCAGCTCGCCGCGGACATCGACGGTGATCTTCTTCGACAGATCGCCGAGCGCGACCGCGGTGGTCACCTCGGCGATGTTGCGCACCTGGCCGGTCAGGTTGCCGGCCATGGCGTTCACCGAATCGGTCAGATCCTTCCACGTTCCGGCGACACCCGGCACCTCGGCCTGGCCGCCGAGTTTTCCGTCCGTGCCGACCTCGCGCGCCATACGCGTGACCTCGGCGGCGAACGAGTTGAGCTGATCGACCATGGTGTTGATGGTGTTCTTCAGCTCCAGAATCTCGCCCTGCGCCTCCGCGGTGATCTTCTTCGACAGATCGCCGAGCGCGACCGCCGTGGTCACCTCAGCGATGTTGCGCACCTGGCCGGTCAGATTGCCGGCCATCGAGTTCACCGAGTCGGTCAGATCCTTCCAAGTCCCGGCAACGCCCGGCACCTCGGCCTGACCGCCCAGCCGCCCTTCCGTGCCGACCTCGCGCGCCACGCGCGTGACCTCGGAGGCAAACGAGCGGAGTTGATCGACCATCGTGTTGATGGTGTTCTTCAACTCCAGCACTTCGCCGAGCGCCTCGGCAGTGATTTTCTTCGACAGATCGCCGTTCGCCACCGCGGTGGTGACGTCGGCGATGTTCCGCACCTGCCCCGTCAGATTCGAGGCCATGGCGTTGACCGAGTCGGTCAGATCCTTCCATGTGCCGGCCACGCCCGGCACCTCGGCCTGCCCGCCCAACCGCCCTTCCGTGCCGACCTCGCGCGCCACGCGCGTGACCTCGGAGGCGAAACCGCGGAGCTGATCGACCATCGTGTTGATGGTGTTCTTCAGCTCCAACACCTCGCCGAGCGCCTCGGCGGTGATCTTCTTCGACAGATCACCGTTCGCAACGGCGGTGGTGACCTCGGCGATGTTGCGCACCTGGCCCGTCAGATTCGAAGCCATGGAGTTGACCGAGTCGGTCAGATCCTTCCACGTCCCGGCCACGCCTCGGACCTCGGCCTGACCGCCCAGCTTCCCTTCCGTTCCCACTTCGCGCGCCACGCGCGTGACTTCCGATGCGAACGACCGCAGCTGGTCGACCATCGTGTTGATCGTTTCTTTCAACTCCAGAATCTCGCCGCGTGCATCGACCGTGATCTGCTTCGAAAGATCGCCATTCGCCACCGCCGTGGTGACGGCGGCGATGTTGCGCACCTGGTTGGTGAGGTTGGCGGCCATGTAATTGACCGAATCGGTGAGATCGCGCCACGTACCGGAAACGCCCTGCACATCCGCCTGCCCGCCGAGTTTGCCTTCGCTGCCGACTTCGCGCGCCACGCGCGTGACTTCCGATGCGAACGACCGCAGCTGGTCGACCATCGTGTTGATGGTGTTCTTGAGTTCGAGGATCTCGCCGCGCGCCTCGGCCGAAATCTTCCGCGAGAGATCGCCGAGGGCGACGGCGGTGGTGACCTCGGCAATGTTGCGCACCTGGCCGGTCAGATTCGAGGCCATGGAGTTGACCGAGTCGGTGAGGTCCTTCCACGTTCCAGCCACGCCCTTCACGTCGGCCTGTCCGCCGAGTTTTCCCTCGGTGCCGACTTCGCGCGCCACGCGCGTCACTTCCGAGGCGAAGGAAGCCAGCTGGTCGACCATGGTGTTGACCGTCTTCGCCGTGCGGAGGAACTCGCCCTTCAGCGGACGTCCATCGAACTCGGTGGCCATCGTCCGCGAGAGATCGCCGCGGGCGACGGCGCCGATGACGCGGGAGATCTCGTTCGTCGGCTGCACCAGATCGCTGACCAGCGAATTCACCGACTCGGCGATCACCACCCACTGCCCGCCGGCCGCCGGGATCTGCGCGCGCTGATTGAGCTTTCCTTCCTTGCCGACGACCGTGGCGATCTTCTCCACTTCGTCGGCGGTGCGCTGGCTCAGCTCCAGGATGTCATTCAGCGTGTCGGCGATCTTTCCGGCGCTGCCGGTGAACTCCACCGGCATCCTCACCTTGAAGTCGCCCTTCTTCATCGCCGCGAGCGTCCGCAATAGCAGCCGCTCGAAATCCTTCGGCGAAAACTCCGTCGCCTTATCGATACCGATTCCCGTGGTCACGCGCTGTCCTCCTGAACCCGGCAGTTGAAGCCTCCGAGCGAGTTGCAGCTTTCAGACCATGGATGAGGGCGGCAGGCGGAGTGTGCGGTCTCGCGCAAACCGCGAGACCGCGCGATTGCTTACGCGGCTGACCTGCGCGCCTCGGGCCTCTGTGAGACGAGGTCGTCACGCAGGACGCGGAAGGCACGGGCGTCCGACTCGGCGGTCTCGGGATCGAGGAAGTAGGCCACGTCGTTGCGGAAGCTCTCCCCTTCCGGATTCTCGCCGTTCCACTCCAGCACCGCCCACTGCACGAGCGGATTGAAGATGTTGTGGTCCCAGCCGAAGGCCGCGTGGCGCTTGCTGTACGCCTCCGAAGTTCCCAGTTTTTCGTCCTCCGTCTTTCCTTCGTCCAGGCGGGTCTTGTACGCGGCAAAGGCCTTGGCGTCGCGTTCGGCGGTCTCTTCGTTGACGAAATAGGCGACGTCGCGGCGCGGCGGAAGCGCCTGCGGTCCTCCGAACTTCTGCCCGACACTCTTGCACTTCACCACCAGCCACTGAATGACCGGCCGGCCAATCTTGTGATCCCACTCCAATGCGACGTACGGCATGTTCTGTCTCCTTTTAATGTGCGACGCGTCTCCGGCATGGCCGCCGGACGAAACCGACAATAACTGTCGACAAGTATTTATTTCCCTACTAAAGTCGAGCTTGCCGCGAATGGGGGCCATCATCGGAATAGCCCTGCCGCCATTGGTTATTATGTGCATGAAATACAGCATGAGGCCTTTGAATTAATGAAATCGCTTTCGGAATCGCCGGACCAACGCCAGTCGCGCCTGCTTGATGCGATGCCTGCCATCGCCTGGTCCGCCTCGGCGCGGACATTTCGCTTCACCTACATCAACCCGGCCGCGGAAACCCTTCTCGGTTACCCCGTTTCGAGCTGGCTGGACGAGCCAAACTTCTGGACCGAGCATCTCCATCCCGAGGACCGGCACGTGGCCATGCTCTGTCACAACCACACCATTGCCGGTCAGAACCACGAGCTCGTGTATCGCATCATCGCCGCGGACGGCCGCGTGGTCTGGCTCCGCGACTACGTCAACGTCCATTGCGAGAACGGCGATCCGGTCGAGCTCTTCGGGGTCATGGTCGACATCACCCGCGAGCGCGAGGCCGAGGCCGAGCTGATGGAGAGCCGGGAAAACTTCCGGCGGATGGTCGAACTGTCGCCCGACTGCATCGGCGTCCACGTCGACGAGACCTACGCCTACGTCAACGGCGCCTTCGTCCAGCTGCTCGGTGCAAAGAGTGAAGCGGAGATCGTCGGCCGCAGCGTGTTCGACTTCATCGACCCGGCCTCGCAGGAAGAAGTCCGGCAGCAGCTGGCCCAGGTGCGTGCCGGCGAGAGCGTGCCGTACTTCCGCGAAACGTTCCGCCGCACGGACGGCTCGCCGCTCGACGTCGAGGTTGCCGCACTGCCGCTTCGCTACGGGAGCCGCGACGCCGTGCAGGTCATCGCACGCGACATCACCGAGAAGGTACGCGCCCAACAGGCGCTCGAGGCATCGGAACAGCGCTATCGCCAGCTGGTCGAAGATGTGACCGAGATCCTCTACACCGTCGACCGCGAAGGGCGCTTCCTCTCGCTGAACAGCAGCTTCGAGCGCAGCACCGGCTACCGCGTCGAGGAGTGGGTCGGCCGCCCCTTCGCGGAGCTCTTCCTCCCGCATTCGGTGCCGGCGGCGATGGAGCATTTCCAGCAGGCACTCGCCGGAAACCCGCAGCTCATCTGCGAGTACGACATCCCGGCGCGGTCGGGAGCGGTGGTCACGGTCGAGGTCTCATGGCAACCGCGCTACGCCGACGGCGCCGTCGCCGGAACGATCGGCATGGCTCGCGACGTCACCGAGCAGCGGAACATCGGCCGCAAGCTGGAAGAGTCGAAACGGATGAGCAGCCTGGGACAGGTTGCTGCCTCGCTGGCCCACGAATTCAACAACGTGCTCATGGGAATCCAGCCGTTCGTGGAGGTGATCGCGCGCAACGACGCGGTCACGCCCTCCATCAACGACGCACTCGGCCACATCACCCACGCCGTTCGCCGCGGAAAGCGTGCCTCGCAGGAAATCCTCCGCTTTGCCAACCCCAAAGAACCGCAGCTTTTCCCGATCGAGGTCTCGGTCTGGCTTCCGACACTCCTCGGGCACCTGGTGGCCTCTCTCCCCTCCTCGATCGCGCTCAGCAGTTCGATGGACCCGGACGTGAACTTCATCGTCGGCGACAGCGAACATCTCGAGCAGGTGATCACCAACCTGGTATTCAACGCACGCGATGCCATCAGCGGCGGCGGAACCATCCACGTCGGCGTGTCGCTCGTCGCTTCCGAAAATGGGGAAGGACCGGATCTCGTTCGCATCTCGGTGATCGATGACGGTCCGGGAATCGCGCCGCAGATCCTGGAGCGGATCTTCGAGCCCCTCTACACGACGAAGCGGAACGGCACCGGACTGGGCCTGCCCATCGCCCGCCGTCTGATGGAACGGCAGGGCGGCGCGGTCACGGTCCAGAACCGGCCGGAAGGCGGATCGGTGTTCCAGTTGCACATTCCGGCAACGCTTCCGGCGACGCCGTTGCGACAGCAGCGAACACGCTCCAATGCGGGCATCACGAGAGTTCTTCTCATCGAAGACGATCTTTCCGTCGGCAGAGGGCTGAACGATCTGCTGCGATCGGAAGGGTATGAAGCAACGTGGGTGCGTGTGGCGGGAGAAGCCTGCTCGGCGGCCCGCAGGACGCGGCCGCACGTGGCCATCATCGATCTGAACCTTCCCGACGGCAACGGCGCCGATCTCATCCCGCTCCTGCGCGCGGAGCATTCCGATCTGCCGATCGTCATCTCCACCGGCCACGTCGAGCTGAATCTATCGAAAGAGAAGAACCGCATCTGCGCGCTGATGAAGCCCTACGAGCTCACCGATCTGCTCCACGCGATCGGCGTCGTGACCGCGCCGGCGGCGTGAATCTCCGAGCGAGCGTTGACAGCGGTACCAGCAGGCCGGAGAATCCGCGCCGGACTCCCGGAAACCCATGCTGGACGTCGATACGCTCATCCTCGGTGGTGGTATCGCGGGCCTCGCGGCGGCGTTGCCGCTCGGCGATTCCGCGGTGGTGCTCGAACGGAACGCGCGGCCCGGCGGACTCGTGCGCACGGAATGCTTCGACGGCTACTGGTTCGATCACGTCCTGCACCTGCTGCACGTCTCCGATGCCGCGACCGAGGCCAGGTTCCGTTCGCTGGTCGGCGACGATCTGGCGCGCTGCCCGCCCGAAGCGTGGGTGGAGACCAAGGCCGGAACGACGCGCTTCCCGTTTCAGATGAACCTGCACGGCCTCGACTCCGAGGTCGTCGTCCGATGCGTGCGCGACCTTGCGCGGGTCACGTTCTCCGGACCGCGAGCGGCGCCGCGAAACTTTCACGACGTGCTCCTCTCGACCTTCGGCCGCGAGATGTGCGAGCTCTTTCTCTTTCCCTACAACCGCAAGGTTTACCGGAGGCCGCTGGATGAGCTGGCGCCGGCAGGATTTCAGTGGACGATCACGCCGCCCGATTTCGACAAGGTGTTGCGCGGCGCCCTCGGCCTAGTGCGCGGCCATCACGCCTACAACGCCAACGGCTGGTATCCGCGCCCGCCCCGCGACTCCGAAGTGCGCGGAATGGAACTGCTGACGCGCGCACTCGCCGCACGCGTGTCCGATCTCAGGCTCGAACATGAGGTGCGGTCGATCGATGTCGAACGACGCACCATCGTTACGCGGAACGGCGCGCTCCAGACGTTCCGCTATCGCCGCGCGTGCTCGACGTTGCCGCTGCCGGTGACCATCGCGCTGTGCCAGCAGGCGCCGCCCGATCTGAAGCGCGCCTGCGCCTCGTTGCCGTTCAACCGCGTCCTCACCATCGCTTTCTGCGTCGAGGGGCCACGGCCAACCGGCCAGGGACATTGGCGGTATTACGCCGATGAGAGCGTGATCTTCACCCGGCTGATTTTCATGCACGAGTTCGACCCGCTGAACGCGCCCGATGACGGCTGGGGATTGATGGCCGAGATTACGCTGCCGGGAAACGAGCCCATGCCCGCACCGGCCGACGTGATCGCGCGCGCACAGCACGACGTCGAGCGCACCGGCGCGCTTCACGGCGGCCATGTGAAAGCCGCGCACATCATCGTTGCGGAGCCGGCGTACGTGCTGTTCACCGAGGAGAGCCGGCAGATCACGAACGCGGCGATGGCGTTTCTGCGCGCGCACGACATCGAGCCGATGGGCCGCTATGGACGGTGGGAGTATTCATCGATGGCGCAGGTGATCGGCGATGCCATGCGCTGGGGCGAATCACAGCTGCCGTTGGAGGACGCGGCGTCATGATCGTGCTGCTGATCGCTGCGGTGGTGTCCGTCGCCTCGACGTGGGCCGCGCGCGCGATCGCCACGCGCGTCGGTTTCGTCAGCCATCCGAATCCGATCGTGCCGCAGCACACCAAGCCGGTCGCATACCTCGGCGGCGCCGGACTGGCCGTGGCGATCGCGGCCGGAATCGGTGGAGGCCAGGTGGCGGTGCCGCTGTTCATCTGGTTGCCCGGCACGCTCTTTCTCGTACTCGGCGTGATCGACGATCTGCGCCCGTTCCGTGCCGGGACGAAGCTGGCGCTCCAAAGCGTAGTGGCGGCGCTGGCGGTACTCCTCGGCTTCCGGGCAGACATCAGCGGGATCGCCATCGTCGACGCTTTCGCCGCGTTTCTCTGGATCATCGCGCTGGTGAACGCCGTGAATGTCACCGACGTCTGCGACGGACTCGTGGCCGGCGTCAGCGTTCCGCTCTTTCTGGCGCTGGCGCTTTTGAATCCCGCGCGAGCACCGCTGGCTCTGGCGGTGGCCGGCGCGTGCATCGGTTTCCTTTTCTTCAATCGCCCGCCGGCCACGATCTTCCTCGGCGACGGCGGCAGCCATCTCCTCGGCTTTCTGGCCGCCGCGCTCACTCCGCTCTCGATCCGGTCCTTCCCCGCGGCGCTGCTGGTCATGGGCGTCTTCTTTTTCGAGCTGGTGTTTCTCATCTTCGTGCGCACGCGAAAAGGCCTGCGATGGTGGCTCGGCAGCCGCGATCATTTCGCGTTGCGGCTGCAGGCGGCCGGGCTCTCGAAGGTGCAGACCGATCTGGTGGCCATTGCCGCCGGGATCGTGGTGGCGGCGATGGCCGTGACAGCAGGCGCGGCCAGGCCGTTGATCCAAAGCGCGCTGGTCGTTCTCGGTGCCATCCTGGCTCTCATCGCCGCGCGGCTGCTCCTGCGGTGGGAGGTGAGGCCGCTATGACTGATCCAATGACTGATCCAATGACCGATCCGCTCACGCTTCATTTTCACGACAACGCCCGCCGCTTCGACGCCATCTATTCGGGCGAAGGCGGCGCTCTCCAGCGGGCCTGGGACCGGCTCACGCGGGAGAACATCGTCTGGCGATTTCACGCCACGCTCGCGGCCGCGCCCGACGTTGACGGAAAACGCGTTCTCGACGTCGGCTGCGGCCCGGGACGCTATTGCGCAGCGTTCGCCATCCGCGGCGCGCGCGTGACCGGCATCGACTTCGCGCCGGCGATGATCGAGGAAGCGCGCCGGCTGGCGATCGAGGCGCGGGTGAACGACCGCTGCGAATTCATCGTGTCGGAGGTTCTCGCATTCCGGGACGACGAGCCGTTCGACGTCGTCGTCGCCAATGGATTCTTCGACTACATCGCCGATCCGGTGGCCGTTCTGCGCCACCTCCGCGCGCTCAACCGCGGCACGCTCATCGCCACCTTTCCGCTGTACACGGCTCTGCGCGTGCCGTTCCGAAAACTGTGGCGCATGGGTCAGCGATGCTACGTGCGGTTCTACACGCGCCGAGGCATCATCGCGGATTGCGAAGCCGCCGGCTATCGCGTCGAACGGCTGGAACGGCACGGCCCGATCGCGTTGCTGGTGGCCTCCGCCCGCTAGCTCGACTCCGTACCGCTCTCCGCCTTCTTCATCGGCAATTTGAAGCCGATGTAGGTTCCCGAGCTGATGCCCATCAGCGCCAGCATCGTGGCGCTGAACTCGGGCATGGTCAGGTCCCAGAAAACGGAGTTGAGGAAGATGCCGCCGAGGACCAGCGTCCAGACCAGAACCTGAAAACGATCGAGGGCGACGACGCCTTTTTCGTCGGTGACGAGGTCGCGCCATCCGTGGCTCGCGCGCGGCGTACGGCCCGACGCCGGAGTCACCGCCACCGCGGCGAGCGCCGTGGCCGCGCTGATGCCGACGAGACCGAGCAGCGACGGCGCGATGGAGTCCTGCTCGCCCGTCACCAGCCAGATCAGGACATAGCCGACCACGAGCAGGAAGAACCACCACGCCATCTGCGCCCGCGCCAGGCTGTATGGCTGGCGGACGCCGTCGACCGGCGGGCCATCGCGGAGCATGTCGCTCCGCCGGGCATAGACCAGAAGGACGATAGCGACGCATGCGAGCAGCGCCATCCAGATCATCGTCCAGTAATCGACGTAGAGCTTTTTCAGACGCAGCGACATGTTCGCGCCGTCCGTGCGCGGCAGCGGCTTCCCGCCTTTGATGCCGACGCTGAGGCGCATCGTCGATTCGGGATCGAAGAACGGGTTGTAGAGAAACTGCCGCCAGATGTGCTTGTTCGCGGCGTTCCGGTCGAGCTCGAACGTCAGCGTGCCGCTCTCCAGATCGATCCCCGACGGTTCCACGCCGGTGTCGAGCCCCTCGATGAACAGCGTGATGACCTGCTGCTGCGCCTCCGCCTCATGCTCGAGCGCATCGAGATTGCAGACCGAGATCACAACCCAGTCGCCGAGGTAAACCTGCCGCGGATCGGCATTGACGCCCGCCGCCCCAGCCACCGCCATCGCCGAACCGCACGGAGCGCTCTTCAACCGTCTCCGGGCCGCACCGAGCACGTCCGCCTCCTGACGTTCCGTGCAGGCGACGAAGAGAAGGAGCGCGAGGAGCGGATAAAGAAGGCGAAGCCGCATGGCCGTATTGTAGGGCCTGCCGCGCGTCTGTGCCCTTCACCCCAAATTCACATCTCCCCATACGATGGAGCGATGCGCCGCATTCTCATCGTCGATGACGATCCCAAAGTTTGCGAGACGCTCGATCGCTATCTGGCGCACGCGGGCTACGTCACCGCCTCCGCGCTCGACGGGGCGAAGGCGCTGGAGATGGTGCAGACGTTTGCACCCGACCTGATCGTGCTCGATCTGCTGTTGCCGCGCATCGGCGGGCTGGAGATCTGCCGCATGCTGCGCGAGACGTCGGCGATCCCGATCATCATGCTGACGGCGAAGACCACCGAGCACGACAAGCTCACCGGCCTCTCCCTCGGCGCGGACGATTACCTGACCAAGCCTTTCAGCCCGCGCGAGCTGGTGGCGCGTGTGGAGGCGGTGCTGCGGCGAACGGGGACGACGGAGAAGACGCCGCGCGTCATCGCCGGCGCGTTGACCATCGATCCAGAGCGTTGCGAAGTGACGGTCGGCGGCCAGCCGGTGATCCTCACGGCAACCGAACTTCGACTGCTGCTGTCGATGGCCCGCGCGCCCGGCCGCGTTTTCCGGCGCGACGAGCTGGCGCGGCTGGCCCTCGGCGACGATTTCGACGGACTCGATCGCACCATCGACGCCCACATCAAGAACCTGCGGCGGAAGGTCGGAGCCGAAATCATCGTCACCGTCTTCGGCGTCGGCTACAAACTGGGAGCGTGATGCGGATCTTCGCTACATTGCGCGGCCGGCTCATCGCCATGGTGGCGGCACTCCTGGCCGTGACCATCGGCAGCGTGGCCGTCATCTCCACGCGCGTGGCCCATTACGAAATCCGCAAGTTCGACGTCGAGGTTCACGCCGGCCGCGCGCCGCGCGCTCCGCTCGCCATCGGCCAGTACTACCGCACGCACGGCTCCTGGGCCGGCGTGCAGCCGGTGATCGAGCAGGCCGCGCGCACCGGCGAGTCCGACATCATCGTCTTCGATGCACAACGGCGGCTGGCGGGAACGTCGAATGCCGTGTTGCGCGAGGCCCGCGTCATGCCCGACGGCGGCCTGATGATCGAACGCCGTTCTCCCGCCGGTCTCACGCGCGAGATCATTCGCGGGCCGCAGATGATCGTGCGCGACGGGAACGGGAACGTGGCCGGATCGATCTTCATCCTGCCGCGGCAGAGCAAAACGCCGGAGCTGCATCCGCTGCGCGCCCTCGATCGCTCGTTCTTTTTCATCTTCCTCGGCGCCACCTTCTTCGGCGTGCTCATGGCCATCGCCATCGCCCGCTGGATCAGCGTGCCGGTGGAGCGGCTGACCGCGGCGGCGCGGCGCATGGAGTCGGGCGATCTGGCCGTGCGCGTCGAGCCGGCCGGCGGCTCGGAGCTTTCGCAGCTGGCGCACGGCTTCAACGCCATGGCCGCCGCGCTCGATCACAACGAGGAGCAGCGCCGGCGCATGGTCAGCGACGTCGCCCACGAGCTTCGCGCGCCGCTGACGAACATCCGCTGCGAGCTGGAGTCGATGCAGGACGGCCTCACCGCGCCGACGCCGGACCGGATCGCTTCGCTGCACGAGGAGACGATGCACCTCGCGCATCTGGTCGACGATCTGCAGGATCTCGCCCTCGCCGAGGCGGGAAGACTGGAGATCGACGCCCAGCCGGTTGCCATCGCTGCGCTGGCGCGGCGCGCGGCGGCCGGGATGGAGACGCGGGCGCGGGAACGCGGCGTGACCATTCGCTGCGACGGAGATGACGAGGTCATCGTCCTGGCCGACACGCGACGCACCGTGCAGATCCTGACCAACCTGCTCGCCAATGCCGTCGCCCACATGGAGAAGCCGGGCGAGGTTCGCATCGACTGGGAGCGGAGCGAGGGCGAAGCGATCATCCGCGTGATCGACAGCGGCACCGGCATTCCGGCCGAGGAGCTCCCGCGCATCTTCGAGCGCTTCTACCGCGTCGACGTCTCCCGATCCCGCGCCACCGGCGGCGCCGGCCTCGGGCTGCCGATCGTCCGCCAGCTGGTGGCCGCGCACGGCGGGCGGGTGTGGGCGGAGAGCGAAGTCGGAGTGGGTTCGGTGTTTTCGTTCACGCTGCCGTCCTGGGAGCGCGGGCGTCCCGCCCGCAGTTGACAAGGGAAGGTTCCTGCAAACACGGCGGACGAGACGTCCGCGTTCCCAGCATCTTCATCATCGCTTCACAACTGCCGCGTACGTTGAGGCTGGAGGCAATCATGAAGAAACTCATTTGTACACTCGCGTTGCTGATCACATCGACGCTCATCGCTGCGGAACCAGTCGAACAGATCAACGCAGCCATCGACAAAGCCGTCGCCGAGGATCGTTTTTCGGGCGTGGTGATGCTGGCGAAGGACGGCACGCCGCTGCTGTCGCGCGCGGTGGGCATGGCCGATCCGGCGAAAAACATCCCCAACCGCCCCGACACGAAGTTCAACCTCGGGACGATCAACAAGTTCTTCACGCACGTCGCCATCGGCCAGCTGGCCGCGGCCGGCAAGCTTTCGCTGAACGACACCATCCGCAAGCACCTGCCCGACTATCCGTCGCCGGTCGCCGACAAGATCACCATCGAGCAGCTCCTCCAGCATCGCTCGGGACTCGGCGACATCTTCGGACCGAAGTTCATGGCCTCGCACGCGTCGCTGCGAACGCTGTCCGATTACCTGCCGCTCTTCGCCGACAAGCCGCTCGAATTCGAGCCCGGCTCCGATCAGCGCTACTCGAACGCCGGTTTCGTCGTCCTCGGACTGATCATCGAAAAGATCTCCGGGCAGACTTACTACGACTACGTCCGCGATCACATCACCAAACCGGCCGGGATGAACGACACCGCGTCGTACGCGGTCGATGAGAACGTGCCGAACCGCGCGATTGGACAGACCAAGCGCGGGCCGGAAGGCCCGCTGCCCGAGCGGCGCAGCAACATCGCCACGCTACCCGCGCGCGGCAGCTCGGCCGGCGGCGGTTATTCGACCGCGGCCGATCTATTGCGCTTCACGCAGGCGCTGCTGGCCGACAAGCTGATGCCGAAGCGCTGGACCGACTGGCTCTTCACCGGCAAGCTCGATGGCGCGGTGGGACGCAACATCGGCGTGGCCGGCGGATCGCCCGGCGTCAACGCGGTGCTGGAGATTGATCCGCCCTACACGCTGGTCGTGCTCTCGAACTACGACCCGCCGTCCGCCGAGGAGCTTTCGCGCGAGGGGAGGAAAGCGCTTGGAATCGGCGGAGGAAACGGCGTACGCAAACAGCGCGGCGGTCAGCAGGGGCCGGGGAAGTGATGATCGGCGGCCGCGTGCGCATCCCGATGGAGTTGACGCGCCACGTTCCCGTCATCGAGGCCAAGGTCAATGGCAAAGGACCGTTCCGCTTTCAGGTCGACAGCGGCTTCGGCGGCATGATGGAGGTAACCCCTGAGCTTGCGAAGACGCTGGCGCTGCCGGTGATCGGCGAAGCGATCGGCGGCGATCCGAGCGGCAAAAATCAGAGGACGATGCGCATTCTCCGCGCCGACGCGGTCGACATCGGCGAAGTGCATTTCGGCCAGGTGGAGGTTGGCGAAGGGGGGCCGCATTTCGAAGGCATCGACGGCGTCATCGGCCTGCAGCTCTTTCACTCGCTCCTGGTCACTTTCGACTACCCGAACGCCCGCTTCGAAGTCGACGGCGGCGGCCTTCCGCCGGCCGACGGTGCGAAAGTCCTTACCTACACCACCGAGCACGGCGTTCCGACGATCGAGATCGACGTGGCCGGAACGAAAGTGAAGACCGACATCGACAGCGGCAGCCCGGCACTCGTTTCCCTCCCGCTCTCCCTCGCCAAATCGCTGCCGCTGGCCGAGGAGCCGCGCGTGGTCGGACACGGAAAAACCGTCGGCAACGAATTCGACGTCTACGGCGCACCGCTGAAGGGCGAAGCTCGCATCGGATCGATCAGCCTGACCGACCCGCGCCTCGATTTCGTCGAGATCTTCCCCGTCGGCAACCTCGGATTCCGCTTCCTGAAGGATCTAGTGGTCACGTTCGATCCGGCGAATCATCGAGTGAGATTCGTGAAGCCGTAGATCCTGTCATTCCGAGCGAAGGGAGGAATCCCCGGCTCGGATGACGATTCTGTTTCGGTTGAGCGGTCGGAGGTGGGTGGGTGGTCAGGCGCAATCAGCGACTACCACCGCCCGCCTCCGGCCTCGCTGACGGCTGCCGTCGCGCACCAGCCGGGGATTCCTCGCGATGCTTCTAATGACACGCCCGAAGCAAACCTATCGAGAGTCCCTCTCCCCGCGTCGAGCGGGGAGAGGGAGACACGCAGCGAAGCGGAGTGCGGGTGAGGGGTGGTACCCGACTGCGCAGTCTGCGCAAGCTCCGCCCCCTCATCCGCCTGTCGGCACCTTCTCCCCCGCTGAAAAACGCGGAGGAGAAGGACTCTCGAT
>Ga0157375_10000484_pt1 | contig 36126 bp, 58 predicted proteins | sample M35metaG_FD_115311 | JGI IMG/M metagenome (GOLD analysis project Ga0157375, IMG submission 115311) | Miscanthus rhizosphere microbial communities from Kellogg Biological Station, Michigan, USA - M3-5 metaG | ecosystem: Host-associated > Plants > Roots > Rhizosphere > Soil | place: USA: Michigan... | reverse complement strand
TGGTGCGAGTGATCAAGGCCATGCGGCCATCGGGGAAGCTGGCCACACGGCCCCACACGATGGCGTGCACGTCGATCTCGTGGCCCTCGGTGTTGGCGTCGGTGCCGACCAGGGCCTCGGCGAACACGACCAGCCCGAACGGCTCCGGGACCAGGTCGTCGTTCAGCGTCGTGGCCGGCAGCTTGGTGGCCGCCGCTCCGACCCGCCGGGTCATCTCGGCGGTCACCCACCACAAGCTGGCCTGGGCCAGAGCGGTCCCGTCGAACGATGGCGCCCGCGTACCCGGGATGTCACCGAGGGGCTTGGCTTCGAGCTGTGCGCCCCGGTGGTACGCGTGACCCGGCCGCCACCGCTCCAGGAGCTTGAGCCGTAGATCCGGCAGGTCCCGGGGCCCCGCCGGGAACAGGTCGGCCGGCAGGGTGATCACGACTCGCCCCCGTCACCACTCAGGTCGATCGTCCCGGCGTCTCGCATGTTGTCGGCCCGGCTCTTCGACGGGTTCCACATCAGCGCCGTGCAGTCGTCGTTGTCGCAGAACGCCTGGGTGGCGCCCACCACGAAGGCCGGGGGATGACCGCACACCGGGCAGTCAGGGCAGGCCAGGCCGGTCACGGCTCGTCCCCGAGCTTCGATCCGTCCCAGAACCGGTGGCAGACGCTGCAGTGGCAGCGTTGCACGTCCCACGGGTCGTAGCTCACCGCCCCGCACAGCTGGCAGCGGTACGCCGTCGGCGGCTCGTCGAGGCCGAGCTCGGCCAGGCGCTGGCGGTACCCATGCGCCGCCGCCCACCCGAGGCCGAAGCCGAGGCTCACCAGCAGCCAGCCCCACAGCAACGACCACCAGCTCACCGCCTGCTCCCTTCCGCCGGGGGCGGTTCGTGGTGGGCCACATCGGCGGTCCACTGCCGGCTCCCGTCGACCTGGGGCTCGTCGATCCGCACCCGCTCCATCGCCGGATCGTCGGGGTCGGCCACCGGCACTTCGATCGCCAGATGACCGTCGGGATCGTCCACCCAACGGCCGTCGGTGAATTCGGCGGCCAGGGCGCCCAGCAGGCGGGTGACCGTCGTCAGACGCAGCGGGAGGCGCACGACGATGCGCTCTGAATTTCGGTCACCGTCGAGTGCCGTTTCCCCGCTCAACGCCGCTTCTCCATGGCCCGCACCGTATGCGGAGACTGCATACACAGTCAACGACCCTGGGCGCTGATGCAGCTAGGCGGGGGTGCTCCGGGCCAGTTCGATGCGGTGGCCGCATCGAAGGGCGGTATTCACAGCTCATAACTTTCGATTTTCGTTCGGCCGCGTCAAGCCCAGAGACCTGCAATAACGCCGTTTAGTACAGCGTCGAATCCGGAGAGCTTGGAAGGCTGGAGCTCTAGCCATTGAGCTACACCCGCAGAAAAAACTGCAACTTCCTCGCCTAAACAGCGACTTTCCTGCCTCCGGGACCATAGCAGGGTACGATGCACAGTGCTACCAGACACCATAACTGCCCGAATCGGCGTGAACCGGTCCGGGGCCCCGGAGGCAACCGTGACCGTACCAAGAGACCTGATCAGCCTGGCCAAGAGCTTCGACCGGCACCTCGCTGCGGAGAACCTCAGCCCCCGCACCCGCGACGCCTACCGCTACTCGATCGATCGCTTCGGCGAGTTCCTCGCCACGCTCCCGGCCGCGCCCACCTACGACGCGGACGGCGACCTGGAGCTGCCCGCCGCGCCCGGGCGCACCGAGAACATCACCAAGCACCACGTCGTCGCCTGGATCGCCGAGATGCGTGCCCGCACCGTCGTGCGCCGCGGCCGGACCCAGCCCCTCGCCAGCGCCACCGTCTCGCACCGCTACCGCTGCCTGCAGTCCTTCATCAAGTGGCTCGTCGGCGAGGGCATCCTCGAGCAGAATCCGCTCGCCACGCTGCGCTCCCCGAAGGTCGAAGAGCCCCCCGTGCCCATCATCGGCGAGGACGCCCAGCGCGCCCTGCTCGCGACCTGCGGCAAGGGCAAGAACCGCCCGTTCATCGACGTACGCGACGAGGCCATCATCCGCCTGCTCATCGACGCCGGCGGCCGGCGCACCGAGATCACCCTCCTCGGGGTCGATGACATCGACTTCGAGTACGACGTCGCCCGCGTCATCCGCAAGGGCGGCAACCCCGGAGCCCTCCCCTTCGGCACCCGCACCGCCCGTGCCCTCGATCGCTACCTGCGGGTCCGCACCGAACACCGCCTCGCGGCGCGCCCCGAACTGTGGCTCGCCCCCAGGGGGCCCCTCAAGCCCGGCGGGCTCTACCAGATGATCCGCCGCCGCGGCCGCCTCATCGGCATCGAGGGTCTCCACCCCCACCAGTTCCGCCACACCTTCGCCCACGAATGGCTCGCCGCGGGCGGCTCGGAGAACGACCTCATGCGCCTCGCCGGGTGGTCCAGCCGCTCCATGCTCAACCGCTACGGCGCCATCGCCGCCGACGACCGCGCCCGCGCCTCACACCGCCGCCTGAGCGCCGGCGACCGCCTCTAGCCACAGCACCAGCCTTGACCCCCGGCGCCCTACCGGCGCCGAGGGGTCCCCGGCTCCGGCCTAGGTCTTGGCTGCCCGGGCCCGGCGCGCCCGCACCGACTTGAGCGCCAACCCGGCGAAGTACGCCTGGCGCGCCGACGCGGCGCGGCGCGCCCGCTCAGCCGGCGCCAGCACGCCCTCGGGATCCACTTGGCGCTCGAAGCGGTCGAACGCCGCCTGGCGGGCCTTGGCCGTGCGCCCCGTCCGATCCGTCGTGTTGGCCCACGAGGTGTGCGACGCGACCCGGGCCCGCAGCGACCGCTCCGAAGGCGTCATCGAGTCGCGTTTGTCGTCCATGGCCGCGCAACATATGACACAACCGCCTATATGGCAATGCCCTCGCCGCTCTGAATTACCTTATATGGCGAACGGCCATATGGTGAGCAAGCATCAATGCTGGTCAGGGGGGACCGGCACGTTGCGGCTTCGTTCGACGATAACCAGGTTGTCCGGCCCTGAATCAGAACGTTGGATGTGGTCCATCTGCGAGCGGACCGCCACCGCGGCTTCATAGGCCGCCACCAAGATCGCCCGGGCCTGATCCGACAGGGCTTCGTCCTGATCGAGAGCATGGCGAGCATTGACCTCGACGTCGATCATGCCGGCCAGGCGCAGCACGTAGCCCCGGGCCCGGCCGGCCGCCACCTCGAGGCGCATGAGCTTCTCGAAGCTCGGCTGGGTCTCACCGCGGATCCAGCGGCTGATGGTCGACTGGTCAACCCCCACCCCCGCGGCCAGGGCGCGCTGGTCGAGCCCGGCGCAGGCCGCCCTGATGGCCTCGTGGATCGGAAGCTGAGCCATGCCGCCAGTCACCCCTTCCGTGCGTTGCGAAATTATGACCGCTCAGCATATTCGCCCCGGCGGCCCCCACGACACAGGCCCAGGACGCACCATCAGCACGGCCCCATGTTCGGCTCAGGACATATGCAAATCTGAACTCAATTAGGCAATTGCCGCATAGGCGGTACCTGCATATGGTGGGCACCATGATGTCCACGAAGGTCGTCGTGAACCCGGGAGAGGCAGCCCGGCGCCGCTTCGCCGAGAACGTACGGCGACAGCGCGGCGAACGCACCCAGGAGATGATCGAGGCCCGCGGCGGCCCAGAGCAGAGTCGGTTGTCGCGCATCGAGCGCGGTGAAATCCGGTTCATGAGCTGGGACACGCTCGTCGACCTCTGCATCGCCCTCGACTGCCGGCCCTCGCACCTCTTCGCCGGGCTCGACGACGTCGTGGGCGTCGACGCCACCACCTGACCCACAACTCGACGCCGCTTCCGGCACCCACCCGGCGCCCCGCGCCAGGAGGCTTCATGCTGCCCGAACTCACCCAACCCGATCAGGGCGCCCTGCGCGCGGTGTTCGACCGGTTCCGCCGCGACGCCGGGCTGATCCAGTTGCCGCCGCCCCCGCCGCCCCCGCCGCCGTCCCCACCCGAGACGGTCGAGCCGCGCCGGCGCCGCCGTCCCCCCCTACGAGTCCGCAACGCCCACCTCGAGGACAAGGTCGCCCGCCTGCTGGCGGTGCTCGGCCCATCCGAAGGCGCGCTCGACGACGACGAGGCGGACCGCCGGCGGGCGGCGGACCGCGACTGGCCGGCGTGGCTGGCCGGCGAGGGCCTCGTCGACACCCCGGAGCCGAAGTCGTGACCGCCCTGCCCGACGCACGATCCCGCGAAGGCATGTTCGTCCGCCTCGACAGCCTGCAGCACCGGGGCGACGTGTTCGTGCGGATCGAAGACGTCAGCGCGGTCTACGACCTGCCGCCTGACGGCGAGGACGCGCAGAGCGCCATCATCCTGCGGGATCACCGCCAGGTGCTCGTCGCCGCTCTCTGCGCCGCCGACGTCATGGACGCGTTCGTCACCGCCGTCGCGGAGAGCGTGCTGTGAGCGAGGCCATGACGAACGACCTGCAGCTTTTCCCGGGGCTCGACCCGGCGCCGACCATATCGAAGCCCGACGTCGGCGGGGGAGTGTCGCACCCCGCCCGCTTCTCGAAGGCGCTCATGCCGGTCCTGGCCGCGGCGGTGCCGCTCGAGGAGTACCCGCTGGTGCTCGATCCTTTCGCCGGCACCGGTCGGGTCCACGAGCTGCCCAACGACACGGTCGGCGTGGAGATCGAGTGGGAATGGGCGCGCCTGTCCCCCGCCACGATCTGCGCCTCGGCGCTCGATCTGCCGTTCCCGCACCACACCTTCGACGCCATCGTGACCAGCCCGACCTACGGGAACCGCCTCGCCGACCACCACAACGCCGTCGACCCTGACCGGCGTCGCTCCTACACCCACGACCTCGGCCGGGCCCTGCACATCGACAACTCGGGGGCGATGCAGTGGGGGAGCGTCTACCGGGAATTCCATGCGGCCGCCTGGGCGCACGTGTGGCGGGTGCTGCGCCCCGGCGGCCGGATCGTGCTCAACGTCAAAGACCACATTCGCCACGGGAAACGCCAGCACGTCGCCGGCTGGCACGTGAGCGAGCTCATGGGCTTCTACGGCCTCGAGCTGGTGTGGTGCACCGAGCTCGACACCGGGAGCCTGTGGGCCGGCGCCAACGCCGAGGCCCGTCTTCCTGAGCAGGTGTTCGTGTTCGACAAGATCCACCGGGCGGGGTCGTGATCTGGCCGGCCGTGACCGCCCTGTTGATCGTCGGGACGGCGTTCGTCGTCATGGGCTGGCTGGCCGACCTCAAGCCGCTGGCCGCCGCCGGCCTCGGGCTGATCGCCATCGTCGCCGGCTGGGCCACGTACGAGGGCCTGCGCCGGCTCGGGGCGGACGCGTGATGGATCGCCTGGAGCGCTACCAGGTTGGTGACGTGCACGTCGTGCTCGACCGCAACGGCAAGGTGTTCGTCAACGAGACGCTCTGTGCCGAGATCAGTGTCCCGCGTCGGTACGGCGATGACGCCCCCGAGATCCATACCCGTGACGACCTCGGCCGCGACCTCACCCTGCACCGGATCGCCGACGTGATCCTCACGCGACTCAACGACCTGATCCACTACCTGGAGTTCGGCACCGTCAGCGACGGTCCGGTTCTCCGGGAGGATCACGCCGAGATCGGGGCCGCGATGATCACCGGGCTGCTGGGTGAACCCGGTGACGGTGGCGGCCGGCGGTGGACCTCAAATGGCCACGGCGCCGGTCTCATGCTCCGGGCCATGCGGGACCATCTGCAGGCCGAGACCGGCCGGCCACTGGCGTCCGCGGGCACGGACCTGCTGAACACCGGCGACGCCTTCGGTCGCCTCGGGGTGCGCTGCCCGTTCTGTGCCGTCGTCCTCGCGCCCGCCACCGGAGCGCCCGCGGCCCACCAGCTGCGTGACCACCTCATCGTCGAGCACTGCGGCGGCGACGATGCATGACCGGCCGGGTCTCCCGAAGCGGACTTCCGCCCGAGCGGGAAGCATCGAACTGGCGCTCGCCGAGATCTGGGATCCGGTCGGCCTCGTCCGCGCCTACCTGCACCGCCAGGGCCTGCTGCCGGGCCCCGCCGGCTGGACGGACGACCTCATCGACGTCGGTATCTCATCCGTCGTCGACGCCGCCCTGTCGTGGAACCCCGACCGGTGGGACTCGGTGCTCCCGTGGGTGTACTTCCATCTGCGCCGCGACGTCGGACGGGAACTGCGCAAGCAGACCCGGTGGCGGGCCGAGCTCGGCGCCGAGACCTGCGCCGGCGCCGACATCGACCGCTGGATGTTCGATCCCGGCACCCGTGCCTTCGAGCGCGTCGAGCTCCGCATCGACCTACAACGGTGGGCCGACCTGGCGTGCCTCAGCACGAAGATGCGCTACGCCGTCGAGACGTACGCGTTGTCGGACGGTCGCGCCAAGCCCGGTACCACCGACCAGGTGGCGGCGAACCGGCTACGAACGCTGTGCGCTGACGCCCTGAAACACATGCGCACCGCCGCCATCACTGGGCAACGGCGCGACGACCGGTGGACCCGCGCCCGGGCGAAAGCAGTACACGAGCTCGACATGAGCGTGGCCGCTCCAGGAGGGCCCCCACCATCTTCCCTCCCGCCCTCGGGGGCGGCCTTCGACGGCGGTCAGCGTCAGACCGTCGCCGCCTTGTCGGCGGGCACAGGAACCTCACCGCCCGTGCCCGCCGGCAGGGACCATCCCGTCGATTCCCAGGAGGAGCCATGACCGACTCGTACACCCACACCGACCCCGGGCCCGCCCGCCGCCCCAAGCCGCTGGTGTTCGTCGCCGCCGTTTACGAGGGCAACCCCATGGAGTTCCTGAACGGGTTGGCCAAGGCCGCCGAGTCGTTGCGGGCCGCCGCCGGCGTCGTGCCCGCGCTGCCCGACTTCCGCCTGACGTCCCAGCTCGCCGGCGAGCGGGCCGACTGGGAACGGGACCTGATCGAGCACTGCGACGCCCTCGTCGTCATCGGCGGCCGGGACGTGCCCGACCGCGACGGCGCTGAAGGCGTCGATCGTTGGGTCGACGCCGCCACCGGGTTCGGTCTGCCGGTGTTCGACGGGCCCGGCCCGTTGATCGAGTGGGTCCGTAACCGGTGAACCTGGTGTCGGCGTCAACCGAGCCGCGCCGGGTCACGGTCGACGTGCGCGGCCTGCCCCGCCCCCAGGGTTCGCTGCGTCTGCACCAGCTCAACGGTGGCAAGGTCGCCGCCCGCTACCCGGCTGTCGTGTACGCCTGGCGCGGCCAGGTGCAGCAGGCGGTCGCCGGCCTCGACGCCGAACCGTTCACCGGTCCCGTCGAGGTCGGCCTGGGCTTCGACCTGCCCCGACCGCTCAGCCACTTCGGGACCGGACGCAACCAGGGCGTGCAGCGCCTGACAGCCCCCGCGCATCCGACGGGGCACCCCGATCTCGACAAGCTGGCCCGCTGCGTGAACGACGCCATCACCGACGCCGGCCTGTGGCGCGACGACGCCCAGGTCGTGGTCATGCACTGCGCCAAGCGTTACGTCACCGGCCCGCCCGGTGTGCTCATCACCGTCACCGAGGCGGCGACATGACGGCCACCACCTCGATCCCGTTGGCCGCTCTGCCCGCCCCGATCGACCCGACCCGCCGCGACCAGTGGGGCCGCTACCTGGTCCTGCCGCCCGACGACGACAAGCCGGTGGGCTACACGCGGGCGACGACGGTCGCCGGCGCCCTCGACGACGGCTACGGCCTGCAGAAGTGGCTGGCGACCATGGCGATCTGCGGCACCCTGTTGCGCCCCGGCCTGCGGGCCCAGTGGGAGGCGCTGCTCGCCCTGCACGACGGCGACCCGTGGTACGCCTCCGACGAGGCGAAGGCCGCCTGCAAACGCCTCATCGACGAATGCGCCGCCGTTGGTGGCGCCAATGACCGCTCCGAGATCGGCACGGCCCGCCACGAGATCACCGCGGCGGCCGACGCCGGGCGGCCGCTCACGAACCTGTCGCCCGAAACCCAGGCCGACCTCGACGCCTACTACGAGACGCTGGCGGCCGCCGGCGTGGAACTCGACGCCGACGCCATCGAGTTGATGGTCGTGCTCGACAACTACCGGGTGGCCGGCACCCTCGACCGGATCGCCACGGCGCCCCGCTTCCGCCGACAGCTCATCACGGACCTCAAGACCGGCGCCGACCTCGCCTACTCCTGGCACGCCATCGCCGTGCAGCTCGCCATCTACGCCCACGGCGACGCCGTCTACCGCCAGGGCCCGGCCGAGGACGGGTCGCAGGATGAACGCCTCCCGATGCCCGACGTGGACCTGGACAACGCCCTGGTGATCTGGCTGCCGGCCAACACCGGACGCTGCGAACTGTTCCTGGTCGACATCGCCGCCGGCTGGGAGGCGTTCACGCACAGCCTGTGGGCGCGCGAGTGGCGCAAACGCGACGTGGCCATGCCGCTCGAGGGCGGCGGCTTCAAGCCGGCCACCACCGACCTGACCGCCGCGCTCACCGAGTCGCTCACCCAGCTCAAGGTCGAAGTCGAGGCCGAGGAGACGATCGTGGCCGATCTGCCGGATTTCACTGTGGCGTTGCGGGCCTGGCTGCAGTCCCGCATCGACACGATCGGCGCCGCCGGGGCCGAGCCGCGCCGGGCGCTCATCAACGAGTGGCCCGACGGCGTGGCGTCGCTGCAGTCCTCGACCGGGCACACCCCCGAGCAGTTGACGCTCATCGAGGGCGTCCTCGACGTCGTCGAGCGCCGCCACAAGATCGCTTTCCCCGAGCCCAGGCCGACCGCCGACCCGCTCGGCCTGGTGCTCCACATGTTCCCCAACGCCACCGACGTCACGCCCGACGCCGGCGGCACCGACCCACAGGAGACAGCATGAGCCAGTCCATCCCTCTCAGCCAACTGGAATCCTCCCCGAGCGCCTCATTCGAGCAGTTGGGCGACTCCTACAAGGGGCGGATCACCGGCATCGAGGAACGCCAACAGACCGACCTCCAGGGCAACCCGCTCGCCTTCAACGACGGCACGCCCCGCATGCAGTTCGTGATCACCGTCGAACAGGCGGACGGCGAGACGGTGCAGCTCTACGCCAAGGGCGGCAAGTACAAGGCCGACGAAGGGTCCGGCGAGGCGATGCTGGCGGCCATCGGCACCGCGGTGCGCGCCGCGGGCGCCGGCGCGGTGGACGTCGGCGGCGACCTGGCGGTGGCCTACACCGGCAACGCCCGACTGGCGGCGGGCAAGTCGGCCAAGCTCTACACCGCCCAGTACCGGCCGCCGGCTCCGGCGTCGATCCCGGCATCGGACCTGTTCAAGGATTCGTGAACCCCACGTCCATGGCCGGCCCACCCGTCACCGCGCACGTCGCCATCGCCTACCTGGGCCTCGGCTGGCATCCGATCGAGCTGCCGGCCGGCGCCAAGGCCCCGCCCCCGGAAGGACGCACCGGCTACGGCGGCTCGGATCTCACCGAAGCCGAGGTCCGGGCCGCCGAATGGGCGGGCAACGTCGGGCTGCGCATGCCGCCCGACGTCATCGGCCTCGACGTCGACGCCTACCACGGCGGCGACGTCACGCTCACCGAGCTGCTGGCCCGGTGCGGGAAACTGCCCAACACGTGGATCGCGCACTCGGGACGCAACGACGGCTCCGGCATCCGCTTCTACCGGGTGCCCGTCGGCCTCGCGTGGGTGGCCAGCCTCGCCGGCATCGAGCTCATCCAGCGCATCCACCGCTACGCCGTCGTGTACCCCTCGATCCACCCCGACGGCCGGGCCTACGGGTGGGTCGACCAGAACGAACTGGCCTTCACCGAAGAGCTGCCCGTCGTCGAGGACCTCCCCGAGCTGCCGTGGCCGTGGATCGCGGAGCTGTCCCGAGCCCGCCAGGCCGACGTGACCAGCCCCTCGAAGGCCGTGGACGCCGACGAACTCGACGTGTTCCTGGCCGAACACAACCAGGCCGACCAGCCGTCCTACGCCGGCACGATCCTCGCCCACTTCACGCAGCGCTGGCAGGCCGGCCACTCCCGCCACGACACGATGCAGCACTGCCTCATCTGGGCGATGGAATGCGTGCGCGCCGGCATCGCCGCCGGCCGGCCCACGGTCGACCAGTTCGCCCGCCTGTGGGTCGAGGCCGTCCTGCCCGACACCCGCCGAGCGCAGATCACCTCGCCGGCCCGCACCACCGAGTTCGAGGCCATGCTCCGTCACGCCGTCGGCAAGGTCCGGGCCAAACCCGACGCCGAGATGGTCAAGTTCCACGACGACATCGCCGGGGTACCCATGAACGTGACCTCGCCCAACGGGCAGGGCCACCCGACGCCGACGCCGGTCGACCACCCCGTCGAACGCGACGACACCCTGCCCCGCCCCATCGACTGGATCACCTTCGCCAACCGCGACACCGGCCTCGGGCCCCGCTGGCTCATCGAAGGCTTCTGGCCCTGGGGTCGGGCCATGGCGCTGTGGGCCGGCGCCAAGACCGGCAAGAGCGAACTGGCCCTGTGGTGCGCCGCCAAGCTGGCCCTCGGCGAACACCCCTGGACCGGCGACCCGGTCGATCCCATCGACGTCGCCTACTTCGACTTCGAGATGACCGAGGACGACCTCGACGAACGGCTCTCGGACTTCGACTTCGATCCCGCCCGCCTCGGACACCTCCACTACTTCCTGCTCCCCGCCCTGCACGCCCTCGACGTCGAGAAGGGCGGCCAAGAGGTCGAACGGCTCGTCTCCGGATGCGGGGCGCGGGCCGCCATCTTCGACACGTTCGGCCGGGCCGTGGGCGGCGACGAGAACGACGCCGACACCGTGCGGGCCTTCTACCGCCACACCGGTTCGCGCTTAAAGCGGTTGGGCGTCGGGTACCTGCGCACCGACCACGCCGGCAAGGACATCACCAAGGGCCAGCGCGGCTCCTCGGCGAAGCGGGACGACGTCGACGTCGTCTGGTCGATGCGCAGGGCACCCAAGGGCGTGGTGTTCCTCGACTGCGAGGGCTCGAGCCGCCTGTCCTGGGTCGGCCCGAACCTGAAACTCGAACGTCTCGTCGTCGCCGACACCGTCTCCTACACCACGCCGATGCGCTGGGGCTGGCCCGCCGGGACAGCGGCCAAAGCGGCCGAGATCGACGGGCTCGGCCTGCCCGTCGACGCCGGGAGACCCGCCGTCGCCGAGGCCCTCAAGGCCGCCGGGCTGGGCCCGGGCAACAAGCGAATCCTCGAGGCCGCCATCAAATTCCGCCGCGATCCGTCAGCGACATCACCCGAAATGCTTCGAAATTCCAATGGGGCAGCGCGGTCGGCCGAAACGGGCGGGGCATCGACCTCCGAAAGGTTGGGGCAGCCCGAACCGCACCCTCCCTGACCTGCGGAAACACGGGGCAGCTGACCAGGGGGCAGCCCGGGGGCAGCGCCCGAGCCCCGTACTGCCCCCCAACCCCCCCCTATAGGGGGGTTGGGGCAGGGGCCGCTCCCAGGACCGAAGAACCATCCATCGAGATTCACCTCAGGAGGCCATCGTGCCGAAGGCACCGCACCACAACGGGACCCTGCCACACCGCCCGACCACCGCACCGGGACCGGCGCCGACCCAGCGCCGCGTCCAGGTCATCGACATCCCCGGCGACGCCGACGACGAGCTCGCCTCGATGGCCAGCCTCGTCGCCACCCTCGAAGCCCTCGAACCTGAAGCCCGACGTCGCGTGCTGCGCTGGGCGTCCGGCCGGTACGACCCGTCCCCGACGCTCAAGCTGCTGTAGGGGGCGTCCGTGCCTACCGCCTCCCGGCCGATGGCCAAAGCGCTCGGCGTCTCCGACCCCACCATCCTGCGCTGGTGCGAAGCCGGACTGCTGCCCGACCAACCAGCCCGCACCGGCTCCGGCAACCACCGCTCGTTCACCGACCGTGACCTGGCGGTGGCAAGAGGCCTGGCCGTCGCCTCCCGCGGCCTCGTGTCCCGCCTCCCGTTCCGGGCGGTGATCGGCCCAGCCATCCGCGCCGCCGCGCTGGCCGGCGACACCGAGGCGAGCGTCGAGATCGCCCCCGGGTTCGTGGTGACGATCACCTGGGAGCGAAACCGATGACCCTGTTGGTCACACCCGAACAGCTCGCCCACGTGTGGGCCGCCTACGACACGCTGCTTGCCGGCTACCACGGCACCGACCCCGAGACGGCCCGCACCGACGTGCACCGGGCGATCGTGATGATGCTCGGCCGCCAGGAGTTCTCCGACCCCGTGCACCTGGCGTCGCTCGACGCCTACGGCATGGTCGTCGCCGTCGACGTCGACCCCGTCGCGCTGGCTCAGGCGCGGGAGCATCTCGCGCCGCTCACCGCCATGGCCCGGCCGGGCGTCGGGTGGGGCGAGCTCGCCGGCGCCATCCACGAGGAGCTGACGGACGCCATCGTCGTCGAAGTCGACGGGCGCCTGGTGCGCCGGGAGGACGCCGCGCGACGCAAGCGCGGCGGCGTGTACTACACGCCGATCGAGCTGATCGACGCGCTGCTCGACTCGACGCTGGAACCGCTGCTCGACCGGGCCGTCGGCGGATACCGGCCCGAGGAGCACCGCGACGGCTGCCTGTGCCCCCCATGTCTGGACCGGCGCGCCGAAGCTCGCGAAGAGGCCGCGTCGTGACCGTCGACGAACTGCGCTGGCATTGGGATACGGGCGCGCCGATGCGAGCCGAACGCGAGGCCCAGTACCGCATGACGCTCGTCGAGGCGCTGCGAGGCTCGGTGCCGCTGTGGATGGCGCACTGGTGGCGGTGGCCGCCAACGATCCGCGAGGCCCGCGGCCGGTACTGCGGGCAGCTCGTGGGCACGTTCGGCGATCAGATCCAGTGGGCGTGCAAGGGCCGCAAGGACCGCGTCGAGACGATGACCGATGGGGAAGAGCTCGTGATGGCCGGGTCGCCGGGGACCGCCGGCGCGTTCAACCGGTTGGCCGAGGGCCTGGCCATCGCCGCCTACCAGCCCGGCGGCGTCACCGCGTTCGGGATGCACTGGGAGATCGACGACCGTGCGGGGAGCGGGCGGTGACCGCCGTCGACCCGACCACCCCGGCGACGTCGCTGGCTGAGTGCCTCGCCGAGCTCGGCGACCCCGTCGTGTTCGTCCGCCGGCGGATCTCCTGGACGTTGCGTTCAAGCCCGACGGCCTGGACGACCGACATCATCGACGCCGCCCTCGAGGAGCTCGTGAAGGCATGCCTGGCGTGGCGGCCCGACAACGGCTACGAGCTCGGCGCCTACGTGACGCTGCGCCTGCACACCCGCATGCCGAAGATCACCGCCAAGCTCGCCGCCCGCCACGACGAGCTCGGCCGGGGCCAGTGCCTGTCGGACGCCGAGTGGATGATGCGCTGCGACGACGGCGGGATCGACGCCGCCATCGATCGGGTCGACCTGCAGCGCTGGGCGGACCTCGCCGAGCTGACCCCGTCGATGCGCTGGGGTGTCGAGCACTACGCCTTCCACGGCTCACCGCGCGACCGGGGCCTGTGGTACGACGCCGCCCGGCACGGCCTGCGGCACATGCGCCTGGCGGCCAAGACCAACCGGCGCCGAGACGACCACTGGACCCGCACCCGCGCGGGCCAGCGCGGCGACGACCACGCCGAACTGCACCGGCTCTACATCGACGAGGGCCTGACGCTCGCCGAGATCGCTGAGCGCACAGGCCACGGGCCCGTGACGATCGCCCGGCGCCTGCGCGCTGGCGGCACCGTGCTGCGCCCACCGGGCGGCAAGTCGCCCGGGCGCACCGAGGGGAGGTCCTGACGATGCGACGCCGAGACGGCGAATCCACCGAGCTGGAGCAGTGGCGGGCCGAGGCGCTCGGGAAGCGCATCGAGGTCGGGCTGCTCCGGGAGCTCGTCGTGTCAATGGCGCTCGGCATCGGCCGCGACATGCTCCCCGACAACGAACGCCGGCTGCTCGACGACATCGTCGGTGGACCGTGACCACCACCCGGACCGCCGCCCGTCTACGCCGCCTCGCTGCGCTGGCCACCCAGCTCGCCGCCGCTGTCGACGGCGGGGTCCTCGATCGCATGGCCGAGTGGTCGGCAGCGGGGCCGCGCGCCCGGGGCCTGGGTTCGGGGCGGGCCGGCGCGGACCCGACCGGCAACGCCGCGCTGGCCGCCGGCGACGACCTGGCCGACCTGCACGCCCGCTCCGTCGTCGCCGCCGTCGAGGCCGCCCTGGCCAGACTCACCACCGCCCAGCAACTCGTCCGCCTGTACCCCGTGGCGAGGGTTCCCGACGAGGCGACCCGAGTCAGGCTGGCAGCGCTTGACGGGAACGCGCCAGCGCCCGGCTGCTGGTCATGCGCCCGCATCCGCGGTGTCGGCGAAGCGCCCCGCTGGGAACCGGCCGACTCCCGGCTGCAGCACCCGACCGACGCCGGCGGGATCCTCGACGAACGCCGCTGGCTGTGCCGCTGGTGCAACGACACCACCCGCCGTCTCGGTCGGCTGCCGTCCCACGAGGAACTCATCCGCCACCACTCCGGTCGGCGGCTCAACTTCGCCGAGCTGCCCGAGCGGGGCCGGAAGTGATCGCCGCGATGGGTTGGCCCGACGCGTTCTTCTGGAGCGTGGTCGCCATCTGCCTGATGTTGCTGGCCATCGCCACGCTCAACAACGGCCGCCGCCCGTAGGACCGACAGGAGGACCACGTGGACCTGAGCAAGTTCGTCGTCGAGGAGCCACCGCCGACGTCGCACGGACCGAAGGTGTGGGAGCAGCGCTTCGAGAGCGTGATCACCCAGGGTCTGACCGGCCAGTGGATCAACGCCACCGAGGCGTGGGGCGTCGGGCCCACGAACTCGACGAACGCCCGGCGCTCCGCTGAGCGGTGCGGAGTGTCGATGAGCATTCGAATCCACCGCAAGCAGCTGTTCATCTGCCTGAAGTGACCGGCCCACACGACATGCGTGCATTTGCGCGCCGACTGTGGGAACCTGACGGCTGAGGTACATGCGAGAGATGCGCCCGTGGCAGGGCAGTACCCGGTTGGCTCGGCTGCCGAAGGACTGGCAGCGCAGACGGCAAGCCGTCATCCGTCGAGATGGTGGCCGGTGCCGGCGCTGCGGCGCGCCCGCCCGCGAGGTCGACCACATCGTCCCCGGCGACGACCACACGCTCGCCAACCTGCAGCTGCTGTGCCGTCGCTGCCACCTCGCCAAGTCCGCACACGAAGGCACGACAGCCGCGGTCGCCGCCCGCGCCCGGCACCCCAGCCAGCGCCGACCACCCGAACCCCATCCCGGATCCATCCACCCGAGGAGACCCGCCATGACCAGCACCGAACCCATCGACCCCGACGTCGAACCGATCCAAGAGCCCGGCACCGACGACGGCGACAGCGACCAGGGCGACGACGACGAGGACGACGACGGCGCCTGAGATGGCCAGCGCGGCGTCAGTGACCCACCACCAGCACCAGGGCGGGATCAGGCCTGACCGGCCGGCTCCTGCCCCGGCAGCGGCGGGAGCCGGCATGTCACCGGGCCGGCTCCCGTTGCGCTCACTGGATCGGGTCGTGGCCCGTCGTGCCGCCGTCGGACACCTGATCGGCCCACGCGTTGCCAGTCCACCAGCGGTACTCGTGGCGGCCGGTGGGGTCCCCCTGCCACGACGGCCCCGGCCCGGCCGGCGCCGGCGCACCAGGGACCGCAGCCGCGGTCTGGCTCGGGCCCTGCTTCAGCGCCTTCTTGGTCATGTTGCGCTGCTGGCGCGTGTACTTGGCGATGCGCTCCTTGTCGGAGCGGTAGTCGATCATGCCCAGCGACGAGACCGATGCGAGCTTGCGAGTGAGTCCCATCAGGGAACCTCCGGGGTCAACGAGAAGAATCCTGCTCACCGTCGGCACCGGGCCGAGCAGGTTCAAGGGTTCCGGCCCGGCCCCGTCGCCGCCGGCCGGCACGAACGGCAGGTCGATGTGTGCGTGGTCGCCGTGGAGCGCCGGGTTGCTTCACGTGCAGGGGAGGGGTGCAGGGGGCCTTCGTCCTCCGCGGGGCCCCCGGCCCCCCTCCCCCCCGTTCGACACCGGGAGGGTCCAGCCGCTGACCGTGGCTACAGGTCTGCCAAATCACGGTGCGTGGTCAGTGAGGTTCGGGTCTGATGGCCGGCCGGGGCCCGGCACCGAAGGATCCGGCACGCCGGGCCCGGGCCAACAAGGACCCGATCGCCACGACCGTGCTGCGCTGGGAGGCCGCCCGGCCACCGAGGTTCCCGGCCACCCGCCCCGACGGTCTGGCGTGGCCGGCGGCGACGAAGGCGTGGTGGCGGACCTGGTCGCGGTCCCCCCAAGCCGAGCACTTCGGGTCCACCGACTGGTCGTACCTGCTCGACACGGCGCTGCTGCACGCGAGCTTCGTCGACGGCGACTTCAAGCAGGCCGCCGAGCTGCGCCTACGCCTCGCCAAGTTCGGGGCGACGCCCGAGGACCGGATGCGCCTACGGATGCAGTTCGCGGCGGCCGACGAGGCCGACGCCCGCCGGGCCCCGCCGGGCGACACGGCGAAGCAGCGCTACGGCGACCTGCGGGTCCTGCCACCGCCGGCGGCGAAGGACGGCTGAGGATGCCGTGGCGTGGGCCGAGCTACCTGGGCGAGCTGCCCACGCTCGGCTACCAGGTGCTCGGGTGGATCGAGGGCATGCTCGCCGCCCCTGACCGGCCCGGCTACGAGCCGTTGATCCTCACCCGGGAGCAGGCGCAGTTCGTCGTGAACTTCTACGCGCTCGACCCGGCGACGGGCCGGCGCCGCTACCGCCGCGGCGTGCTCTCCCGGCCGAAGGGCTGGGGGAAGGCGCTGGCCCTGGACACGCCGCTGCCGACCCCGACGGGCTGGACGACGATGGGCGAGGTCCAGGTCGGCGACGAACTGCTCGGCGCCGACCGCCGGCCCACGAAGGTGGTGGCCGTGTCGGCGGTGTGGCCGGCCGATGACTGCTACGCCGTGTCGGTCTCCGATGGCGGGCGCATCGTGGCCAACGCTGGGCACCTGTGGGCGGTCGAGGACCGCGGCAACGACGGCGTCGAGCGCATCATCGACACCGAGGGCCTGGCCGCCATGAACGATCCGTGGCGCTGGGCGCTCGCCAAGGACGTGTGGGCCCGCCACCTAGTCGCCGTCGAGCTCGTGGCCCCGGTGCCGACGAGGTGCGTGACCGTCAAGGCCGCCGACGGCCTGTTCCTGGCCGGCGAGCGCAGCGTCCCGACGCACAACTCGCCGGTCCTCGCCGCCCTCGCCGTCGTCGAGGCCCTGGGCGACGTCGTGCCGGCCGGGTGGGACGCGGCCGGTGAACCGGTGGCGCGCCCGTGGGCGGATCTGCGCACCCCGTGGGTGCAGCTGGCCGCCGTGTCGGAGGACCAGACCCGCAACGCGTGGACGCCGCTGCTGGAGATGCTCCGCGAGGGCCCGGTCCTCGACGCCTACCCGGGACTGGAGCCGTTGGAGACGTTCGTGAACCTCCCACGGGGCCGCATCGAGTTCGTGACGTCGGCGGCGACCAGCCGGGAAGGCAACCGGCCGGTGTTCGCCGTGCTCGACCAGACCGAGGAGTGGAAATCGGCCAACGGCGGCGTGCGCCTGGCGGCCACCGTGCGCCGCAACCTCGGCAAGACCGGCGGGTCGAGCGTCGAGTCCCCCAACGCCTACGAACCGGGGGCGGGCAGCGTGGCCGAGGCGTCCGCCGAGTACGCCACCCGCATCGCGGATGGGGGAATGCGTGACGACGGGCTGCTTTGGGATCACCGTGAGGCCCCGCCGGACACCGACATGGCCGACGAGAGCTCGCTGCTGGCCGGCCTGGCCCACGTGTACGGCGAATCGGCCGAATCGGCCGGTGGCTGGGTCGACCTCGGTCGTCTGGTGCGGGAGATCTGGGATCCGGCCACCGACCCGCAGGACGCCCGGCGCTTCTTCTTGAACCAGATCACCCACGCGGCCGACGCGTGGCTGTCCCAACCGGAGTGGGCCGGGTGCGCGGATGCGGCGAAGGTCGTGGCCGACCGGGACGTGGTCACACTCGGCTTCGACGGGTCGAGGGCTCGGGCCCGGGGCGTCACCGACGCCACCGCGCTCATCGGGTGCCGGGTGTCCGACGGCCACCTGTTCGAGGTCGCCGTGTGGGAGCAACCGGCCGGGCCGGCCGGCGTCGACTGGGTGGTCCCCATCGCCGAGGTCGAAGCGGCCATCGAGATGGCGTTCACCCGCTGGAGCGTCGTCGGCTGCTTCTGCGATCCAGCGAAGTGGGAGTCGCACGTCGCCACCTGGGAGGCGCGCTGGCACCGCCAGCTGCGCGTGAAGGCCAGCCGGGACCACCCCATGTTCTGGTGGATGACCGGCGGCCGCTCGGCGCTGATCGTGCGGGCCCTCGAGCAGTTCCACTCGGCGGTCGTCGACGGCGAGCTCACCCACGACGGCGGCTACACCCTGACCCGCCACGTGCTGGCCGCTCGCCGGCGCCCGAAGCGCTCCGGGACCGAGATCGCCAAGGAGCACCCCGACTCGGCCCGCAAGATCGACGCTGCGGTCGCCGCGGTGCTGGCGTGGCAGGCCCGCCTGGCCGCGATCGCCGCCGGCGCCGCCCGTGAGTCCTACGTGGCCAGGAGGATCCGATGAGCATGGCCGACGCCACCACCGTCGCCGCCGAGGTCGGGTCGCCGTCGTGGTGGCTGATCCGCCTCATCGACCGCCTGGCCATCCAGGCCGAGGCCGCCGAGCACCTCGACGCCTACTACCAGGGCGACCAGGGCATCCCGGTGCACGCCAACCGGGCGGTGTCCGACGCCTACCGCCGGCTCATGACGGTCGCCCCCACGAACTTCGCGATGCTCATCGTCGAAGCGGTGCGGGAACGGATGGTCGTCGGCGGGTTCCGCACCGGCGCCGTGAACGACCCCAACGGTGATGCGGCGGCGTGGGCGATGTGGCAGGCCAACCAGCTCGACGCCGACGCCGACATGGTGCACCGCGCCCAGCTGGCCATGGCCGCCGCCTACGTGATCGTCGGCCAGGACCCCGAGACCGGCGAAGCGGTCATCACGCCCGAGGATCCCCGCCAGGTGTACGCCGAATGCGACCCGGTGCGCCGCCGGACGGTCCGGGCCGCGGTGAAGGTGTTCCACGACGACCTCGAGGACGCCGACCGGGTGTTCCTGTACCTGCCGGGTCGGGTCTACAAGGCCCGCCGGGAGGCGCCGGCGGGCGCGGCGCTGCCCGGCGACCGGCCGGTCATGCTCGACACCACCGGCTGGGAGTGGGACGCCGGCACCCCCGAGATCGTCCCCACCCGACGCATCCCCGTAGTCCCGTTCCTGAACCGCACCGACCTGTTCGGGCAGCCGCAGGGCGAGTTCGAGGGTGTCCTGCCGATCCTCGACCGGATCAACTACACGATCCTCAGCCGCCTGGAGATCGCCACCCTGCAGGCGTTCCGCCAGCGCGCCATCAAGGGCCTGCCGGCGTTCGGGCCCGACGGCACCCCGATCGACTACGACGACATCTTCGCCGCCGACCCCGGCGCGCTGTGGCAGCTCCCGGAGACCGCCGAGATCTGGGAATCCGGGGTCGTGGACCTCAACCCGATCCGGTCGGCGATCCGCGACGACGTCGAGCACCTCGCCGCCGTGTCCCGCATGCCCGTCCACTACCTCGAGCCCGTCAACGAGTCCGCCGAGGGCGTCGAAGCCAAGCGTGAGGGCCTGATCTTCACGTGCCAGGACCGCTGCAAGCAGGCCGGGGAGTCCTGGGAGCAGGTCATGTCGATCGCCTTCGAGATCGTCGGCGACGAGGAGCGCGCCAACCGCGCCGACCTGGAGATCATCTGGAACTCCGTGGAGCGCTCCACGCTCAACGAGCGGGCGTCGGCGGCCAGCCAGGCCATGGCCGGTGGCCTGACGTGGCGGACGACGATGAGCGACGTGTGGGGCTTCTCGCCGACGAAGATCGCCCGCATGGAGGCCGAACGGGCCGCCGAGACGATCCGCGACGCCACCATGGCCCGCCTGGCCCAGGCCGGCGGCCCACCGGCCGGCCCGGCGGCGCCGCCAGCGGCCGCTGAGGTCGAGGAGCCCGGTGGCGGTGGCTGAAGCCCCGGAGATGACGGTGGCCGCCGCCGGCACGTTCCGGACGATGATGGGAGAGACCGCCGCGGTCGTCGAGGGCTACCTGCGCGCCGGATGGCGGGGCCTGCCCGACGTCTCCGAGGACGCCATGTGGCCGTGGGCGGCCGACGCCGCCGTGTTCGTCGAGGCCGCCCAGGCGAACGTGGCGCAACAGACCGACGCCTACCTGGCCGTCGCGCTCGACGCCGCCCCCGTCGGGGTGCCGGCCGAGGACGCCACGACGATGGCGTTGCGGGGCGTGGACGGCGCCGAGCTGTGGACCCGCCCGCCCCGCGAGACCTGGTGGCGGCTCTCGGAGGGCGACACCGTCGACGAGGCCCGCCGCAAGGGCCTCGAACGTGCCCTGGCGCTGGCCGCCACCAACCTGCAGCTCGCCCACACCCACACCGCCCGCAACTTGCTCGACCGGCGCCCCGGCGGCCGGGGCGTCACCGCGGTGGTCCGCTACCGCCGCCTCACCCGCGGCGCCCGGTCCTGCGAGCTGTGCCTGCTGGCGGCCGGCGACACGTACGCCACCGACGCGCTCATGCCGGTCCACACCCGCTGCCACTGCGTCGTCGTCCCCGTCCAGGGCCGGGCCAAAGCGCCGCTGCTCGGCGTCGACGGGCGCGCCGCGCAGGCCGACGCCCGGGCGGCCGGCGTCGAAGTCGACGTGCGCGACCACGGCGAGATCGGCCCGGTCCTGACCCGGCGCGGCGAGCACTTCAAGACCGAACCGCGCACGACGTCGACGGCCCGCGTCGACGACCAGGCCGAAGCCGTCGAAGCCGCCATGACCGACTAACGAAAGCGAGCGCCGTAGGATGGACCCCGAGCCGCAAGGCACCCCGCCCGAAACGGGCACCGAAGGCCCCCCGCCCGACAAGGGCACCGAAGTCACCCCGCCCGAAACGGGCAGCGATCTCACGCAGGTCCAGGCTGAACTGGACAAGGCCCGAGCCGAGGCCCGCCGCTGGGAGTCCCGAGCCAAGGGAAACTCCGAAGCGGCCAAGGAGCTCGACCGGCTCAGGCGTGAGTCGATGAACGACCAGGAGCGCGCCGCCGCCGAAGCCGCCGACAAGGCCACTTCGGAGGTGACCGCCCGCCTCGGTGGCCGCCTCGTGCGGGCCGAGATGCGGGCGGCCGCCGGCGGGCGCCTGAGCGCCGAACAGGTCGAGGCCCTGGCCTCGCACCTCGACGTCGCCGCCTTCCTGACAACGGAGGGCGACGTCAACGAGGTGGCCATCGCCCAGTTCGTGGACTCCATCGCCCCACCGGCGCCGGCCATCGGCGATCTGGGGCCGGTGTTCCCCGACCTCGGCCAAGGGGCCCGCGGCACTCCGACCCCGCTCAACGGCGACCCGCTCCTCCATGACCTCCAAGCGAAGCTCGGGCTTCGCTGAACCGATGAGAGGAGAGGCCCGTGGCGATCACGGCTCCCCGTACCCGAGCTGACTTCGCGGGCTTCCTTACGCCCGAGATGTCGGCGCCGATCTTCGAGCGGGCGGCCAAGGCGTCGGTCGCCATGCAGCTGGCCCAGCAGACGCCGCTCGGCCCGAACGGCAAGTCGATCCCGGTCGTGACCGGCCGCCTCACCGCCGGGTGGGTGGCCGAGGCCGCACGCAAGCCGGCCAGCGAGGCCACCCTGGCGCTCAAGACGATGACCCCGCACAAGGTGGCCGCCATCGCCGTCGTCTCGGCCGAGGTCGTGCGGGCCAACCCGGGCAACTACATGCAGATCCTGCGCAACCAGGTCGGCGAGGCGTTCGCCGTGGCGTTCGACAACGCCGCCTTCCACGACGCCGGCCCGGACGGCACCGCCGGTGGCGGCCCGTTCGCCACGTACCTCGACCAGTCGCCCCACGCCGTCGAGATGGGCTCGACCAGCCAGGCCGGCGGCGGGATCCACGGCGACTTCGCCGCCGCGCTCGGCGTGCTCGTGGCCGACGGCAAGCGCCTCACGGGCTGGGCGCTCGACAACACGCTCGAGCCGACGCTGTGGGCGGCGGTCGACATCAACGGCCGGCCGCTCTACATCGACCTGCCCACCGACGACACGTCGGGCACGCTGGCCCGCCCCGGCCGGCTGCTCAACCGCCCGTCGTACATGGGCGACGTCATGGACGGCACGACCATCGTCGGCTACGGCGGCGACTGGCAGCAGGCCGCCTGGGGCGTCGTCGGCGGCATCACCTACGACGTGTCGACCGAGGCCGCCGTGACGATCAACGGCGCGCTCGTGTCGCTGTTCGAGAACAACCTCGTCGCCGTGCGGGCCGAAGCCGAGTACGGCTGGCTCGTCGCCGACCCGAACTCGTTCGTGAAGCTCACGGACGCCCTCTGAGCACGCCGGACAGGAGGCAGCTGCCGTGGCCGCGAGACGCAAGAGCGCACCGAAGTTCAAGGCGTACAAGAAGTCCGAGGCCGGTCCGCCGTCCAACCCGAACCGCGCCTACCGCCAGACGCTGAGGGGGGGGCTCATGACAAGCAGTCCCGGGCGGCGAGCGGCAGGCGCCGCGACAAGAACGGGCGCTTCAAGTAGGCGCCCACAAGCGATGGAAGTGGGGAACTGATGACGAACGAACCGAAGGCACCCACCACCCGCCAGTCGACCGGGGCCCACCGCGCGCCGGGCGACAAGGACAAGGACGACAAGGGCCAGGACGAGGATCAGGAGACCGCGGCGGTCGCCAGCGAGACGGGCACGAAGGTGCAGACCACCCGCAAGGCCGCCGACAAGCTGCGCGGGTTCTCCTGAGCGATGGCACTGCCGCCGCTGGCTACGCTCGACGATCTCACCGCCCGGCTCCCACAGCCGCCGGCGAACGAGGCGCGCGCCAACACCGCGCTCGCTGACGCGTCGGCGGCGGTGCGGGCCTACACCGGCCAGGAGATCACCGAGCGCACCAGCACGGCCCGCCTGAAGGTCGTGGCCCCCGGCGTGCTGCGACTCCCACAGGCGCCCGTCACCGACGTCGACGACGTCACCGGCCGCGACGGGGTCACGCTCACCTGGGAGCTCGTCGTGCAGACCATCGAGGTGTGGGCCCCGAACGGCACGTACCTCGACGTCACCTACACCCACGGCTACACCGAGGTCCCCGACGACATCGTGGCGGTGGTCTGCAACATCGCCGGCCGGGCCATCTTCACCGGCCCGGAGACGGCGGGGCTCACCCAGGAGTCGATCACCAACTACTCGGCGTCCTACGGGCCGGTCACCGCCGCCGGCCCCGTCGGGCTGTTCGACGCCGAGAAGATGGTCCTCGACCGCTACCGGCTGCCGGTCGGGCCCGTGTGGGTGGCGTCGTGAGCGGCATCGAACGGTTCTACGTCGACACCGTCGACCGGGTCCGGCCCGTCATGGGCACCGACCGCTACGGCAACCCGACCCCGGACTGGGCGGCCGGCGACCGGGCCTCGGTGGCCGGATGGTTCACGCAGACCGCGACGACCGAGACGGTCGGCGGACGGGACGCCATCACGACCGGCTGGGAGTTCACGTGCGGGCCCGACGCCGACATCGAAGCGTCGGACCGCCTCGAGCTCGCCGGCGCCGCCTACCGGATCATGGGCGACATCGCGCAGGCGAAACGCCCGACCGGTGTCCATCACCTGGTCCTCAAGCTGGAGAAGGTCGAGGGCTGATGGCCGGCGTCGAGTTCACCCTCAACCGCAGCGGTGTCGGCCAGATCCTGCGGTCGAACGAGGTGCAGGCCGACATGGACCGGCGCGGGCGGGCCGTCGCCGCCGCGGCCGGCCCCGGCCACGAGTCCGAATCCCGCAAGGGCCGGACCCGGGCCCGGGCACGGGTGGCCACCACCACCCCGGCGGCGGCGGCCCGGGAACGCAAGACCCACCGGCTCGTCTCGGCGCTCGACGCGGCGGCGCGGTGATGGACACCATCGTCTTCCCTGACGTCGCCGCCCTGGCCGTGGACGCCACCGTCGCCGGTCTCGCCGCCGTCGGCCGGCCCGTACCGGTCGGCACCCAGGTCCCGAACCCGCGGCCCCCCGAGTTCGTGCGCATCTCCCGCGCCGGGGGGATCCGCCGCAATCTCGTCGCCGAGGACGCCCGGGTCGTCGTCGAGGCGTGGGCGCAGGCCGACGAGACGGCCGCCGATCTCGCCGAGCTCGTCCGGTCGATCCTGCACGCCGTGCAGGGCACCGTCGCCGACGGGACACCCGTCTACCGGGTCGACGACGTCGAAGGCCCCGCTGATGACCCGGACCCGTTGAGCGACCAGCCCCGCTACCAGCTCGCCGTGTCGATGACCGTGCGGGGCCACAAACCATGAACCGAAGGGGGCATGATGCCTGATTCCGACGCTGTCCTAGTTGCACTGACCGGGGCCGTCCTGTCGGCGCCGGCGGGCACCGCGGGACCTGTCGACCCGACGACCGCGTGGGCCGCGGCGTGGATCAATCTCGGGTGGATCTCCGAGGACGGGGTCACCGAGTCCTACAGCGACGACTCCAACGAGATCAAGGCGTGGCAGGGCGGTACGACCGTCCGCACGGTGATCACGGGATCGACGGCCACCTACCAGTTCACGGCGATCGAGACGAACAAGGAGGTCCTGGCCCGCTACCACAAGGGGTCCACGGTCACCGCGGACGTCGGCAACACATTCTCGACGATCGAGATCGCTTCGGCGCAGGCCGACTCGCGGGCCTGGGGTTTCGACGTCGTCGACGGCGTCAACCACATCCGCATCATCCTCGAGCGCGCCGAGGTCACCGAGCGGGGCGACATCGTCTACAACAACTCCGACGCCATCGGCTACGAGATGACCGTCACGGCCTACCCCAACGACTCCGGGGTCGTCGCCGTGAAGATGGTCGACGCCGACGGGTTCGCCACCGCGGTCGCCGGTCGGGAAGCCGAGGACCTGGACCTCGAGCGGCTGATCGAGCAGCGCCGGGCGGCCGAGACCCGCGAGACGGAGCGCTGATGGGCGACGTGTTCGACCTCGACGCCCTGGCGCGCGACGCCACCGCCGAGCCGTTCCACTTCCGCTTCGACGGCCACGAGTACGACCTGCCCGCCCGGCCCGACATCCGGTTCTTCGCCGCACTCGAAGCCGAGAAACTGAACGACGCCCTGCGCATCCTGCTGGGCACCGGCCAGTGGGATGAGATCATGCGCTCCGAAGCGGTGCTCGACGACACCATGCTCGCCGCGCTCCTCAAGGCGTACCTGGGACATGTCGGGGTCGATCTCCCGGAATAGGGCGCCTGCACGCGCTCATCGCCGAGCACGGGCAGGCGCTCGAAGCGGACCTGTTGCGCTACTACGGCGTCGACCTGGCCGATGTCGTCACCGGGGCGATGTCGCCGCGGCGTCTTGCCAGTCTCGTGGCCGGGCTCCCCGCGGACTCAGCGACGGTGCGCTCCACGTTGGGCGGCGATTCGCTGTGGGGCTTGCCCGAGCATCTGCTGGCCCGGATCCTCGACACGCTGGCCGGCGCCAACTGGCAGCGCTCCGGCGGCAAGGGCCCCCGCCCGAAGCCCGTACCGCGCCCAGGCACGGACCGCCGGCAACGCTACGGGCGCACCACGGCGTCGGCGGCCGACGTCATGGACTACCTGCGCCGGTTCCAGCCGGTTCCCGAGGAGGAGGTCCCTGGTGACGGTTGAGGTCGGCACCGCCGTCGTCACGCTCATCCCCTCGGCGAGAGGGTTCTCCGCCGCCGTCCGCAAAGAGCTCGGCGGCGACATCGCCGCGGCCGGCGGCGCGGCGGGCGACGCCGCCGGAGGGTCGTTCGTCTCCAGCTTCACGAGCAAGCTGTCGACCATCGCCAAGGTCGGGGCGGTCGGCCTGGCCGGACTGGGCACGGCCGCCGCCGGGTTCGGCGTCAAGGTCGCCGGCCAGAACGAACAGGCGCAGATCTCTTTCGAGACGATGCTCGGCTCGGCCGAGGCCGCGCAGAGCTTCCTGGCCGACATGAAGAAGTTCGCGGCCACCACGCCCTTCGAGTTCCCCGAGCTGCAGAAGGCGGCCAGCTCGCTGATCTCGGTCGGCGTCGACTCGTCGAAGGTCCTGCCCATCATGAAGAACCTGGGGGACGTCACCTCCGGCATGGGCACCGGCGCCGAGGGCGTCCAGCGGGCCACCGTCGCCCTGCAGCAGATGTCAGCCGCCGGGCGCATCACCGGCGAGGACCTCAACCAGCTGCGCGACGCCGGCGTGCCCGTCTTCGACCTGTTGGCCGCCGCCACCGGCAAGAGCAAGGAGGAGCTCGCCGGGATGGCCCAGTCGGGCAAGCTCGGCAAGCAGGAACTCGACCAGCTCATGGCCGCCCTCGAGTCCGGCAAGGGCCTGGAGCGCTTCTCCGGGCTCATGGACAAGCAATCCCAGTCGCTCACCGGCATGGTCTCCACGCTCAAGGACACCCTCGGCCAGGGCCTCGCCGACGCCGTCGCCCCCGCCATGCCGGCGATCAAGGACGCCCTCGGCGGCCTGTCCGGGGCCTTGGGGGAGTCCATGAAGACGGTCGGCCCGATGCTCGGTTCCGTCGTCGGTTCGATCGCTCAGGCGCTCTCCACACTGATACCGGTCATCGCGCCGATCCTCGACATGCTCGGCGGGGTGTTCGCCACCGTCATCCAGGCGCTCATCCCGATCGTGCAGGAGATGACCCCCTACCTCGCGGAGTTCGCCCACGTCATCGGGTTCGAGCTCAACGAGGCGCTCGCCGTGATCCTCCCGGCCTTCGGTGAGCTGATCAAGGCGCTGCTCCCGCTCCTGCCGCTGATCGCCGAGTTGGCCGGTGTGTTCCTGCAGCAGTTCGCCAAGATCCTCGTCCAGCTCGCCGTCGCGCTCGTGCCGGTCATCCAGGCGCTCGTCGCGCATCTCGTGCCGGTCATGGAGCAGATGCTGCCGATCCTCCCCGAGCTCGTCGACGCGTTCATGCCGCTCATCCCGCCGCTCGCCGAGCTGCTGCTCGCACTCACCCCGCTCATCGCCGAGCTGCTCACTCTGCAGACCAAGGCCCTCGCCGCGCTGCTGCCCTACCTGATCCCGATCATCCTGGCGGTCACCGAGTTCGCCGCGACCGTGATGCACGACGCCGTACCCGCCGTGAAGTCGATCGTGGACTTCCTGCTTCACCTCGGCGACCGTCTCGGGCAGCTCGACTTCGGCGCCATCATCGCCAAGGTCGGCGAGTTCGCCGGCATGATCGGCACCAAGCTCCTGGAGTGGGGCGGTAAGGCCCTGGCCGCGCTCCCCGGCGTGCTGGCCGCCATCGGCAACTGGATCCTCACCACCGGCATCCCCACGCTCGTGACCGCCGTGGCCGGCCTCGCCGGGGCGCTGGTGGGCTGGATCGGCCAGGGCATCGCCTGGCTCGTCCCGAAGCTGGGGGAGTGGATCGCCGCGTTCGGTGTCTGGGTGGCCGAGACCGCCCTGCCGTGGCTGCTCTCGAAGATGGCCGAGCTCGCCATCGGTCTGCTGCTGTGGATCGTGAAAGCCGCCATCGAGCTGCCCGTCTACCTGATCAAGCTCCTCGCGACGATCGGCGTGTGGATCGTCACCGAGGCGATCCCGTGGCTCATCGAGAAAGGCTCCGAACTCACCGGGGCGTTCCTGTCGTTCATCGTCGAGACGATCAAGTCGCTGCCCGGCAAGCTGGCCGAGTTCGCCACGATGCTCATCGGGTTCATCGCCGGACTGCCCCAGCAGATCACCGACGCCGCCAAGGGCATGTTCAACGGCCTGGCCAACGCCTTCATCGCGGCGATCAACTGGGTGATCCGCACCTGGAACGACTTCAAGCTCCAGATCCCCGAAGTCGAGATCCTCGGCCAGAAGATCGGCGGGTTCACGCTCGACACCCCCGACCTGCCCGAGATCAAGGCGCTGGCCAAGGGCGGACGCCTGCGGGCCGGGGAACTGTCGCTGGTGGGGGAGCGGGGCCCCGAGTTCTGGCAGCCCCGCACCGCCGGCACGATCATCCCCGCCAACCGGCTCGCCGCTCCCACCGGCGGTGGCGGGATGCACATCGAGAACCTGTCGGTGACCGGCCAGGAGAAACCGCAGGACACCGCGTTCGTGCTTACCCGGGAACTGCGCCGCGTCGCGTTCTTCGGGGGCGCCAACTACCAGGCGACGGCGACCCCGGCGTGAGCTACACGGTCAACTCCCCCGAGTACGCCACCCTGGCCGGGATCCCGCTGCAGACGCCGGCGTGGACGCACGAGAACCTGTGGGAGCTGTGGTCGGGTCCGGCGGTGCGCGGCGGCGACGTGATCATCCCCGGCGCGGCGGGCGCCCGCGGCTATCCGAGGGTCGCGACCTCCCGCCAGGTGACCCTGGAGCTCACGATCTTCGGGGACGTCGACTGGCTCGGCGTCGCCCAGGCCGACCCTCGCGCCGGGCTGTGGCGCAACGTCACCAAGCTGCGCACCGTCACCGACCCGCCCGCCCCCGGCAGCGCTGGCGACGGGTCCGTGACCCTCGACGTGGTCACCCCCGCCGGGACGATCACCGCGCCCGTCGAGATCGAAGGGTTTCTGCTCGGCGGCGACCTCGGCCCCCACCACACGAAGGCCACGATCGACGTCGTGATCCTCACCGGGGCGCTGGCGTGAAGCTCACCGCCCGCGTCGTGCGCCCCGACGACATGGACACCGTCATCTGCGCCCTGCCGCTGTCCACCCGACGGCGCTGGCAGGAACAGCTCAACGAGCCCGGTAGCGGCGAACTGGTCCTGCACCACGACGACCCCGCCGTGCACACCGTCGCCCCCGGCGACGTCGTCCAGTACCTCATCGACGGTGTCGTGCGCTTCGCGTGGATCGTCCGCAACATCACCGGCGACACCATCGCCGCCACCCCCGACCTACAGGCCTCCACCTACGCCGGACCGGGCCTGCTCGCCGTCTTCGACGACGCCCTCGTCTACCCGTCACGGGGCCTCGGCGCCCACCCCGTCGAGGAGAACCGCACCTTCTCCTGGACCGCGCCCGACTACAACGACGCCACCTTCACCGACCCCGCCATCAGCTTCGGGGCCGTCAACACCGAAGGGCCCCCACCGTTCTGGCCCGACGGTCCGTCCTGGGACGAATGGCGCGGTCACTGGCCCGACGGGCAGACCGAGCTGATCTGGGCCGACCCGGCCACCACGTTCCTGGCGCCCGGCGGCTCCTGCTACTGGCGCCATACCTTCGACATGCCCGCAGCGTCGAGGGTCCGGCTCACCATGGTCTGCGACGACCGCGCCGACGTCTACCTCGACGGCGGGCTCATCCTCGAAGGCAAAGAGTCCGGCGGCGGCGTCTCCGACATCACCGCCGTCGACCTCGACGAGATCGACGACGGCGTCCACACCCTCGCCGTGTTCACCGAGAACTCCACGGCAGGGTCCGCCGTGATCGACGGCGAGGAGTTCAACCCCGCGTCGCTGGCCTGCGCGATCGCTCTCCTCGACCCGTTCGGCCAGGTCGGCGCCACGGTCGCCTGGACGAACCCCACCTGGCGGCTCCTCGCCTATCCCGACACCCCGCCGGGCATGACGCCGGGCGAAGCGATCCGCCACGTCATCGCCGAAGCCCAGGCCCGGGGCTGTGTCCCCGACATCAGTTGCGCGTTCACCGACACCGCCGACGCCGACGGTGTCACCTGGCCGGTCGTCGGGGACATCTCCACGAAGGTCGGCGCCGACATCCTGTCGTTCCTGCGGGAGATGACCGAGACCTACATCGACGTCGCCGTCGACCCCGCCACCAACGAGCTGCTCGCCTGGCAGCGCGACGGGCGCGGCGTCGACACCGACGTCGTGCTGCACGCCCCCACCGACACCGCGGACCCGTGGTCCGGGAACCTCGCCGCCCTCACCCACCGGTTCGCGCTGTGATCAACACGCTGCTCGTGCGCTGGGCCGGCGGCTGGCGGGAAGTCACCGACGCCGCCGCGGTCGCCGCCCACGGCCGCCACGAGTCTCTGCTCGGACTCGGCGCCGTCGCCTCCACCACCGAAGTCGACTGGGCCGCCACCCAGGTGCTCACCTACTGGGTGAACGGCCAGACCCAGATCAGCGCCGACCTGCGCCCATCATCCGACGACGACACCCCCTACACCGCGTTCGGTGTCGGCGACACGGTCACCGTGCCCGGCCGCACCGGCGGCTCGCTGGCCGAGCGCGTGATCGCCCTCACCGTCGCCGAGGACGACAACGGCGAACTCACGTGGGCGCCGGACCTCAAGGGCGTGCTGCTTAGCGCGTCCGAGCGCTTCGAACAGGCCCTCAAGAAAATGGCCGACGGCACCCTGTCGGGCCAGTCCAAGACCGCCACCCCCCTCGGCGCGCCCGAGACGAAACCGGCGGCCGTGCGGCCCATCACCGTCATCGCCCCACCCAGCAGCGGTGGTGGTGGCGGCGCCCCCGGCCAACTGACCCTGTTGGGCTACGACCACGTCTCCGGCGACTCCGGCGCCCTCACGCCGTTCGTTCACCGCATCTCGCCGCAGATGGTCCCGGTCCTCTCGTGGGGCGTCGTACCCGACTTCGACGACATCGACCGGCTCACCGTCAGCGTCCACGCCGACTGCTCGCTCCTCGTCACCTACACGGGCCGGTGGAGCGGCATAGCTTCCGAGCCCGGCCGCGTCTACCTCGACCTGTATGCGGACAACGTCGACGGCAACCTGGCCAACCGGACCGTCGGCCCGTACGACCCAATGGCGATGGGCCTGCTCACCAACAGCGGCAACGGCTTCGAGGTCACCGGTACGTGGGTGTTGGCGTGCGGCACCAACAGCACCATCGCCCTCAGCGCGGCGACGGACCAAAGCCACAACCTTGAGTGGCGCGCCAGTTTCGTGCTGCTCGAAACGGCCACCGGTCCCCCGTGGCCCAGTGAGCTACGCCTAGGAGGCGCCCATGGCTGACATCTGGACCATCGACGTGTCCCGCTGGCAAGGCTGGATCGACTGGCACACAGTGGTGGGCGCCGGCGTCCAGGGCGCGTGGATCAAGTGCGGCGGCGCCGACGGCGGCTGGTACCAGGACTCACGCTGGCTGGAGAACGAGCGCAACGCCACCGCGGCGGGAATGCCGTGGGGTGCCTACTACTTCGCCAGCCCGTCGGTGGGCTCGGCGCCGGGCCAGGCGGGCCACGCCATGGGCCTGGGCCTCGGGCGCGGCACCCTCGGCAGCGTGCTCGACATCGAGCACAACGCCCACGGCCTCAGCTCGGCGCAGCTCGACGAGTGGGGCGAGGCGTTCTGCGACGAAGTGGAGCGCCTGGGCGGCCGGCGCCCGGCCATCGTCTACAGCGGCGCCTACTTCGGTGTGGGCTTCTCCGCCTCGCACCCCATCGGCAACCGGCCCTTCTGGGTGGCGAACTACGGCTCGAATCAGCCCGGCACGAGCCCGCCCAACTTCAACCCGCCCGTGCCCGCCGCCTGGGCCGACACGGGCTGGTCGGCCTGGCAGTTCAACTCGACCACGACCGTGCCGGGGATCACCGAGAACGTGGTCGATCAGAACACCGTCCGAGAAGCGTTCTGGAACGAGCTACTGGGCGGCGCGCCGCCCGAGGAGGACGAGGACATGGCCACCCGAAGCGTTGTGCGCACCAAGGCCGGCTCCGCGTGGGCCACGGCCCGCCTGGGCACGCCGATCAACACCGAGGCGTACTGGGCGATCATCGAGGGATCGGGGGCGGCGCGCTACCTGTGGTCCTGGGATCAGGTCACTCAGGAGTGCTTCTGGCTCGGCATCGACCCGAGCGAGACCTGGCTCGTCGAGGACATCTTCATGGAGAACAGGTATCACTACGAGGTCGAGGACCTGGACGGTGGCGCCTCGACTGCGACGGCCTCGACCATGACCGCCACCGGCGCCGGGCTCTTCGCCGTCGTCCTCGTGGCACTCCTGTGGATCGGCCTCGAGCTCGGCCTCAACGCCGACTGGTACACGCTCACCCAATGGCAGATCGCCGCCATCGTCGGCGTCGTCGTCATCCTCGCCGCCATGGTCGCCGCCTTCGTCAGCGCCCAGGGCGCCGCCGTGCTCCGAGCCATCCGCCGACGCCACCCGACGGCATCGACCACCCCGACCGGAGCCCACTGATGTCCACTCGCCACCTCACCCTCGCGGCCAACGCCCCCACCACCGTCGTGTTCGGCGGCACCTACTCCAGCGTCGCCGTGTTCAACACCGGCAACGTCGCCGCCGACGTGTGGGTCTCCACCAAGGCCGGTGTCAACCCCGTCGCCGCCGCCGACGGCACCTACCGGGTGCCCGCCGGCTCCCGCCGGGTCATCGAAGGCAAATCCACCATCGGCGAAGTCCGGCTGCTGTCCACCGGCGCCGTCACCGTGGAGGTCGAGTACGCATGACCGTTTCCGAGATGGAACCCATCGTCATCACCGGCAGCGGCGGCGGCACTCCGGCGGCGCACGCCGCCACCCACGCTTCGGGCGGCACCGACCCGGTCACGGTCGCCCAGTCCCAGGTGACCGGTCTCACGGCCGCGCTGGCTGGCAAGGCCACCGACACCGCCGTCGTGCACCTCACCGGTACCGAGACCGTTGCCGGTACCAAGACCTTCACCGCCAACCCCACGAACATGGTCACGCTCGCCCTGGGCACCAACCCGGCATCAACGGGGATGCTGCGCCTACCGAACAGCCAGGCCATCTACGGTCGCAACGCCGCCAACGACGGCAACATCAACATCATGTACGTCGACGGCGCCAACAGCGTCGTGCTCGGCGATTCCGTCTCTCCCCAGGTCTACATTCGTGGAGGCGCGCTCACCCTGTCCGACCCCGGGAACCTGGTCCTCGGTTCCACCACCGGCACCAAGATCGCCACCGCCGCCACCCAGAAGCTCGCGTTCTACGGCGCCACGCCGATCGTGCGACCCGCATCCACACCCGCCGCCGCCGTCGACCCGGCCACGACTATGGCGCTCGTCAACGACCTGCGCACCAAGCTCATCGCCCTCGGCCTGATCGCATGAGCCGCCGGGTCCGTATCGTCCGCTTCGTCGTCTCGATCGAGGCCGTGGTCGACGACGGCGAGCACCTCACACCGCTGCCCGTCGACCCCGTCCCGTACCTGGCGGCCGACGCCGCGCTGTTCGACCTCGACCACATTCGTGCCGTGCTGCAGCGCCACGTCGACGGCCAGGACGTCGGGCAACCCGACGCCGGTTCAGCGGCGCATCACGACGAGCCGGCGGGCTCCGAGCTGTAGAGGATCGACGACGGCACCCCCAGCGCCTCGGCGAGCCTGGCCGCCATGTACGGGTCCGGGGCCGTCTTGCCGATCTCGTAGTTGCGGATCGTCTGACGGGTCAGCCCGACGATCTCACCGAGGTCGGTGGTCGTGTAACCGGCGGCCTCACGCACGACCTTGAACCGCCCGCCGTTCCACACCTGGCAGCGGCCCACGTCAGCGCTCCTCGCCGATCACCGGCCCGCACAGGCTCCCGTCGGGCAGCTGGTGCGTGAGGATCCCGCCGGGCCGCCACAGCGCCGCGTCGGACGACAGGAGTGCGTTGCAGGACGTGCACCGGTACAGGTACCGGTCCCGGTAGGTCGTGGACTCGGTCATGCGCTGCCCTCCACTCCGAGCGTCGGCCACGTGGTGCTGTGGCCGTCGGCCAGGTCCGTGATGCACACGTGCCGGCCGTCGTGGCCGGCCGCCAGCGAACAAGCGAAGGCGCGCGCCTGACCATCCTTCGTCTCCTCGGCCGCCACGACCCGTAGGGCGTCACACGGCGGCTGCTCGGTCGCCTGCCACGGCGGCCACGGGATCCGATCGGCGTTGAGCTCCTCGACCATGTTGATCGGCACCCAGGCGACTGGCAGCGGCGGCCCCGGGTGCAGGTACCCGTCGGGCCAAGCCCACACGCACTCCTCGTCCGGCACGTCGACGAGCTCGTCGGTGCGGGCCCCGATCCGGTCGACCATCACGACTCCTCCTGACGGCGCGCCGGACCATCGACGATCCCCCCGGCGCGCCACGCCGCCTCCACGTCAGGGTCGACGCCCACGACCTTCCACCGCACCGTGCCACCGACCATGTCGATGACCGCCGTCCCGGCCAGCCCGTCAGGGTCCGCCAGGCGAACCTGCACCCGGTGGCCGCCGGCGACGAGCCGCTCGGCGATCTTGAGGTGGCCGTCGGCGAGCAACCCGAGCGCCCCCATGTCGCCACCCGGCGCCGTGCCGTAGCCGAGGTCCCGGATGTCGACCTGCTCCCGGTGCACGACCTGGCCGTCGGCCAGGATCGTGAGATGCAGGAACGGCGTCGACTCGGTCACGGCTTGTCCCGCTCACGGGCTTCGCGCCCGTCGAGGCTGTGGTGCGAGATGATCCACCCCATCGAGCCGTCGTCGCGCTTGACCGGCTCGACGTCCGGGCCGCACACGCAGTCCTCGCTGAGGTCGTGCTCCACGATGTCGTTGACCGGGACCACGTGCTGCGTCATCGGACCACTTCGCCGGGCCAGGCGACCTCGTGGAGGTGAAACGTCGTGTCGTGCACGGCGACGTAGGCCTCCATCGGCGGCAGCAACATCGCCATGGTGATGCCGTCCGGACAGAACCGGTAACGGGCCTCGGCTATCTCGTCCCAGGTCGGGTAGCGCAACCGGTCGCGCACGTCGGGCTTGAAGCTGATGGATAGGTGCCAGCCCTGCGGTTCCTGGGCCACGATCACGGTCAGGCGGCCGTCACGCACGGCACGACGGTGGGTCTCGGCCTGCACTTCTTCGGGCAGCGCCAACGTGCCGAGGCGCCGCCACGGGGTCACGTGCAGGTCGATCGGCTTGCGCTTCATTGCGGGCCTGCTGCTTTGCTCGTCCAGTCGTGACAGGCGCCGCAGTAGCCGCTGGCGATGTCGTTGCGGTTGTAGCTCGTGCGGCCACACCGCGGGCACGTGATCGACGGCCGCGGTACGTCCTCGCCGCCGATATCAACGATCAACACCAGTGGGCGGTCAGTACCAGCAGGGGTCCACCGGCCGGCCCAAACGAACAGCTCGGCTCGCTCGGTGAACACGGGGATCCCGCGCTGGTGGGCGCAGTCGACCTCGACGTCAGCACCAACGGAGTCGCCGTCCAGGCGGAGGACGGCGTCGCAGTGCTCGACGATGTCGAGGTCGAACCGGTACCAGTCGGCGCTCGACATCGGGCGCACCAGGTCGGAGAGCAGCGACAGGTGCGGGATCACCACCGCGACGAGACCCGACTGCCACAGATCCATGCCCGACTCGATGGCCTGGCGCGTGTTGCCCACCGGATCGGACGAATAGGGCGCCGCCAGGTAGACGAGCGGCTTGGGCGTGCTCATGCCCGGTCCTCTCGTACCACGTTGACCTTCTCCGGCACGACCAGTGGCTTGTCCGGCGGCCCCTTCACGAACGGGGCGATCCACACCGGCCGGTGCTGCGACCAGCGCGGCCCGCACGCCTGCTGACGCCAGAACCCGTCCTCGCCGCCCACGATCCACCGGTGCGACCACCGCACAGGCCGACCCTCACCGCCGTCCTCGTGACCGACCTCGGTGCGCTGGCGGCGCACGTCGACCAGGCGCACATCGGACGACACCTTCGCCCTGGCCGACCGGCGCGCCGCCGGCCGGCCCGGCGACGTGCGCTCCGAGGTGGCCACCAGGGGTTGGGCGGCCAGCAGCCACAGCGTGGTCAGCCAGCGCCGGTCCTCTTCCATCGACGCCCGCTTTTGCTCGTCGAAGTCGACGATGCCCTCGGCGCTCACGTCGGCGGTGTCCTCACCCCACAGCCACTCCGAGCGGCCCAGCGGGATCCAGGCCGCACTGCCGCCCGTGTGCCGGCCGGCGTTCGACCACCACTGGTAGCTGGAGATCGTCAGCGCTTTGCGGCCACCCAGGCGGTCGAGCACGTCCTCGTCGTCGAGCGCGCCGTCGCTGGTGCGAGTGATCAAGGCCATGCGGCCATCGGGGAAGCTGGCCACACGGCCCCACACGATGGCGTGCACGTCGATCTCGTGGCCCTCGGTGTTGGCGTCGGTGCCGACCAGGGCCTCGGCGA
>Ga0157375_10000483_pt1 | contig 36292 bp, 29 predicted proteins | sample M35metaG_FD_115311 | JGI IMG/M metagenome (GOLD analysis project Ga0157375, IMG submission 115311) | Miscanthus rhizosphere microbial communities from Kellogg Biological Station, Michigan, USA - M3-5 metaG | ecosystem: Host-associated > Plants > Roots > Rhizosphere > Soil | place: USA: Michigan... | reverse complement strand
TTTTCGTCGGGAAGACAGGATTCCCTGCCTGCCGGCAGGCAGGGAACCTGCGACAAATTCTTTCACAAATAAAAAAAGGTGGCTTACAAAACCACCTTCATTTTCGTCGGGAAGACAGGATTCGAACCTGCGACCCCCTGGTCCCAAACCAGGTGCGCTACCGGCCTGCGCTACTTCCCGAATATTTTTTTTCAAACCAGGTGTCTCGCCATGGCGGGACTACCTCCCGAATCACTTCTCACTAAAACTTCTAATCATCCCCAACATCATCTTACTCATCTGCTCGTATTTCGAATAGAATGATTCTGCAAGTTGCAAATCGATTCCTTTCGCCTCTTTTACCATCTCCAGAAATGCGACACACTCATTAATCGCGCCTCGTGCTTCTGTAAGCAGGACCTTCTTTTCTCCGGCCGACATTCTCGCCGTACTCTCAGCCAAATTCAACACCGTATCCAGGCTGGCTTTCTTCCAAAGCTTCTTCACATCTTCGTCCAGATCCTTTTGCTCTCTCAGAAATTTCAACAAAGAAATATTCTGTGCCTGAGTAACCTGGTAAACTTCCAATTTCTCGAAATCAAACATGTCCGCTAAATTGTTCCTTGGTTTCTTTTTGAGCTCGCAATTGCTTGTCTTTCAAGTCAGTATAAACCAGGTAGGCACGTGTTTCCGATCTTCACCAATTAATGTGGCTGCAAAAGTAGGCATTATGAAGGTCATGACCAAGTTAACTGTGCCAAGTTTTGAAATCCTGACTTAACCGTAAAACTTAAAACAGCAGGAGCATACCGATTTTTAATTTAAGCGTAATTTTCCTGAAGAGATTTGACAATTTTGAAAACTCCAACCATAATGAAAAGGCTAATCGCATTTTTAGTTTTGATTTGCGCGATCAACCGTTCCTCGTTTGCGCAATACACGACAGACAAAGTGGTCGGTCAAAAGAACACGCAAGTAGTGGACAGTCTCAAACAGGCAGAATATCCATATCTCTTACCCATCTGGGGCGAAAAAGTTGCACGCAAAGGGTTTAAACTTCCAAAATCAGCCGGTGCAAGTGTGCAATATCTGTGGCAGCAGTCCGATATTGTTATCAACAATCTGCAAGTTGGCTTTAATCATGGCCCATTGCATAACCTTGATGAGATTATAAGATTCGAAAAATCGCAAGCTACCAGCAGTGGTGTGAATTTCCGGCCTGATGTATGGATATTTCCTTTCCTCAACGTATATGCGATTTTGGCAAAATCCAATACCTCTACAGCAATCAATGCGGGCGTGTGGATTCCCGACAGTAGCAGCAGCTGGCATAAAATCGCGACCATTAATACCAAAGCCAATTTCGAAGCCTCCACCTTTGGATTTGGCCTCACACCAACAGTTGGAATAGGGGGATTCTTTCTCGCACTTGATATGAATATGACCTGGTCTGATATCCCGGAACTTGAAAAACCTGCATTTGCATTTATATTCGGTCCACGCCTGGGAAAGAACTTCTCATTCAAAAATCCTGAAAGAAGTCTCGCGCTTTGGGTTGGCGGATTTCGCGTAAAAATCAATTCAGAGACGACAGGATCATTGGCCGCATCAAGTTTATTTCCGGTTGAAGAATGGGGAAAGAAATTGGATACCGGCTACACAAAAGTGGCCGAGAGTCAACAAAAAGTAGATGCCTGGTGGGAAGGACTTACACCTACAGAACAAAAAAATCCCGTAAATATTGCCAAGCATGAAACGGCCGACAGAGTATTGACAACGGCTGGTAATGTACTCAATGCTGCCTCACAGGTTGTGAGCAATGCGGGCAATGCTTCCATTCAATATTCCCTGGATAAGAAACAGAAAGACATGTGGAACTTCATCATTGGTGGACAGTTCCAGCTCAACAGAAGCTGGATGGTTAGGGTAGAATATGGATTTCTTGGAAGCCGATCGCAATTTATCGGAGGATTGCAATACAGATTTAACTTATAGTCTTCAATCACCCGCCAAAACTTTCTCAAATGAAAAATTCATTCCTTGGCGCGGCCCTGCTGCTCCAGCTCTTAGCCTGCTCACCTGCATCCACGGACAAGATTCCCGAATCAAAACAGGATACCGCCAGCAAAGCTGTTGCAACGACAATTCCACTAAGAGAAAACGTCCTTACGGCTGAGGAACAAAAAGCTCTGACCCCAGATGCCGTTATTCAATCTTTGAAGGATGGAAACAAACGGTTCATGAATAATAGTATTACCGCCAGGGATCATTCTGCCATGGTAAGAAACGCTGCTGCTGGCCAATTTCCCAAAGCCGTTATTCTTTCCTGCGTGGACAGCCGAATTCCAGTGGAGGATGTTTTCGACAAGGGCATTGGGGATATGTTCGTGGGAAGAGTTGCCGGCAATTTCGTCAACACCGATTTACTTGGCAGCATGGAATTTGGTTGCAAGGTCTCGGGGGCAAAGCTGATCCTGGTTTTGGGCCATGCATCCTGTGGCGCGATCAAGGCCGCAATTGACAACGTAAAATTGGGCAATATCACCGCCATGCTGGAAAATGTAAAACCCGCAGTGACCAAGGCGCAGGATTATTCAGGAGATAAAACAAGTTCCAATGCTGATTTCGTGGAATATGTTGCGAAAAAGAATGTCCTGAATACTGTTGAAACAATACGCAAGAAAAGCCCAATCCTGAAAGAGATGGAAGACAAAGGTCAAATTAAGATTGTAGGCGCGTATTATAATTTGAAAACCGGTGAGGTGATCTTCTTGTAAAGGGATTGCCTGCGGCGATCCCGGAATGGGGGGTGCTGAAACATATAACCGAAATGCCGCACTTCGTGCGACATTTTTTGTTTTCGTGGGCGCCGCGAACAAATTCGCTTCGCTCCCGAAAGCAAAATGCTTCCGCTTTGCGGAAGCATTTTGCTTTTTTGTTTCGCGGTGAGGGCGGGATTCGAACCCGCGGTACGCTTTTAAGGCGTACGACGGTTTAGCAAACCGCTCCTTTCGGCCTCTCAGGCACCTCACCGTTCATAGGCCTTTAGGGGGACGCAAAAATAGGAATTATCACAAGACAAACCTAATTGAAATAGTGAGAAGTGGATAGTCGATAGTGGACAGAAAGCGGGCATTGGAGATTTGACCATTCCTGTCTACTGTCCACTGTAGACAGTCCACCAAAGTGACTATATCAAAACAGAACAAAGATTGTTCGAATTTGAAACAATGATTTTCTTTTAACCGGATAAATAAATGATAATCAATTGAACCAATGTTTGGATAAGAAATTGATATCGTCTCCTGACGCTTTAAATTTCTACGTATGCTTAATAACTATTTCAAGACAGCCTGGAGAAATATGACCAAAAATAAAGTGAGTTCATTGATCAATGTATTGGGGCTGAGTATTGGCATCACGTGCGCATTACTGATTCTTGTTTATATCCAGAATGAACTGTCATTTGACAAGTTTCACAAAGATTCGTCCCGCATCTTCCAGGTGACCCTCAACGGCAATCTTAATGGCCAGGAATTTTGGGGAGGCAATATTGGTGCACCCGTGGGTGCTGCGCTTCTGCACGACATCCCGGAGATAGAGAGTTACACGCGTTTTTACAAGCCTAACGATGCAGTGCTTCGATACGAATCCGGGAACTCCGCTGCCAAATATTTTACTGAAACCAGGATACTGGCAGTAGATTCCAACTTTTTGCAACTATTCGATTTTCAAATGCTTGAAGGCCACGCCGCCGAAGCACTCATGAGACCCGGATCGCTTGTGATCACAGAAAGCATGGCACGTAAATATTTCGGAACGGAGAACGCATTGGGGAAGACAGTTTTGGTAAACGAAAACAGAACGCCGTATATCGTCACAGCGATCTTAAAAGATATTCCTTCCCAGTCTTCCCTTCAATTCGATATGCTAATGCCGATCAATGATTTCCCGGTAGTGAAGAGAATGAGTTGGAGTTGGGTTTGGCGGCTAACCGTTTGCTATGTCAAATTGAAGAATCATGTGCCTACTGATCCCGAAAACATAAAACAGCTCGAATCAAAATTCCCTGCCACCGTAAAGTCCTACGCAGCCAGTGCATTCAAGCGTATAGGCAAACCCTTTGATGAGTTTCTTAAAAACGGAGGCAAATGGGACCTTCACCTGCTGCCTCTTACCAGGATCCATTTGCATTCCAGTGGAATTGAGATGCCATGGATAAACCATATCAGCAGCATTAAATTTGTTTACATTTTTGGAAGTATTGCGGTTTTTATCATCCTGCTGGCTTGTGTCAATTTCATGAATATGTCTACAGCAAGGGCATCAAAAAGGGCCAGGGAAATTGGCATCAGAAAAGTGGTAGGCTCAACCCGTAATCAACTAATCCGTCAATTGCTATCGGAAACACTCCTCGTTACGCTGATTTCCGCAGCTTTTTCCGTTGTCCTGGTCTCAGTGATGCTGGGTCCATTTTCCCGGGTTACCGGTGAAGCAATGATTATTGATTCGGGATTATTCAATCAACTGGTTTTGGGTTTAGCCCTGCTCGTAATATTGATTAGCCTCCTCGCAGGAATTTATCCGGCCTTTTATCTTACATCCTTTGAACCCGTCGCAGTACTTAAAGGAAGCGGCATTAGCAAATCCGGGAAAACGAATCACCTGATCAGGAATGGCCTGGTGATCTTCCAGTTCACCATTTCCACCATCATCATCGTATGTACCCTTGTCGTTTTTAAGCAGCTTAGGTTTTTCAGAAATGCGGATATGGGATTTGACAAGGAGAACGTGCTCATTATCTCAAACAGCAGCAGGCTCGGAAAAAGTGAAGAAACGTTTAGAAATAGTATTGCGCAGGCTCCCGGCATTCTAAGCGCCAGCATTACGTCCAGCATGCCCACGGCAGGAACATTTGGTGATGAATATCAACCTGAGTCAGAGGGCACCGAACATTTGGTCAGCAATATCGACATCAACTCCTACATGGTGGATGAATCCTTTATACCTACGCTTCATATCAAGGTTTTGAAGGGCAGGAATTTTTCAAAACAATTCAATGATTCTGCTTCGGTCATTCTAAATGAAGAAGCAGTGGCGCAAATTGGATGGAAAGATCCCATCGGCAAGTGGATGAAGTACCCGGGAAATAATGACCAGCGATTCCGGGTAATTGGCGTGGTCAAAAACTTTAATGTTGAATCAATGCATACTTCCATAACACCCTTTGCACTCTTTAACACGGCTTCAAAAACTTATGATATCGGCGCAACGCACTTAATTGCCCGGGTGAGGCCTGATGATATTTTCAAAACCATAAATCAATTGGAAAGCAAATGGAAGTCATTCAGTGTTGCCGAACCATTCGACTATAAATTCCTGGATGGTGAGTTTGATGCTAAATACAGAAGTGAACAAAGATTGGGAAAGCTATTCACCATTTTTACCTGCCTTTCAATTTTTATAGCGTGTTTGGGTCTGTTTGGTTTATGCACCTACATGGCGGAAAGAAGAATGAAGGAACTTGGCGTGCGAAAAGTTTTGGGAGCATCTTTCTACACACTCGTTGCGTTGCTTACCAGGGATTTCCTGAGACTTTCTTTGATAGCCGTATTCATTGCTTCACCGATCGCGTGGTATGCCATGCATAACTGGCTGCAGGACTTTGCCTACAGGATTGAAATAGGTTGGGTGATATTTGTTATTGCAGGGCTTGCAACCTTGGGCGTTACCCTTTGCACCATCAGCTTTCAAGCCATTAAAGCCGCCTCGCTCAATCCTATAAAGAGTTTGAGAACTGAATGAGTGGGCAAACATCCAAAATTCCCAATCCCTCCCTGCCCGCAGGAGGGCAAAAAAAGGCCACATCCTTACGAATGTGGCAATAAGTTCTCAATTTGTGGAATATCACATGGCGGCCAACTGAACCTTTTGCTGCAACTCCATCACGCTTTCACGGAATAGACTATCCGTATCCATCAGGTCCTTCACGGTTTGGCAGGAATGGATAACAGTGGTGTGGTCCCGTCCTCCGAAATGTTCGCCAATCGTCTTTAATGAATTCTTAGTAAAAGCTTTTGCCAAATACATGGTTATCTGGCGAGCCTGTACGATCTCACGCTTCCGGGTCTTCTGCAACAGTTTGTCGTACGATACATCAAAGTATTCACAAACCATTTTTTGAATGGTTTCAATGGTGATTTCTTTCGAGGAGGTTTTCACAAAATTACGGAGCACTTTCTTCGCCAAGTCTAAATCGATTTCTCTCTTATTTAGCGAAGATTGTGCCAAAAGGGATATCAAAGCGCCCTCCAATTCCCTCACATTGCTTTGAATATTATAGGCTATATACTTTACAACTTCTCTTGGCATATCCAACCCGTCATTCTTCATTTTCTTCTCCAGGATCTCGATTCTTGTCTCATAATCCGGCACCTGCATGTCTGCACTCAAGCCCCAGCGAAAACGGCTCAAAAGCCTGTCCTGCAAGCCTTCCAGGTCCTTCGGTGATTTATCGGAAGTGAGAATTAACTGTTTGCCGCTTTGGTGGAGATGATTAAATATTGCAAAAAAAGCATCCTGCGATTTCTCAGCACGATTGAAGAATTGAACGTCATCAATAACCAGTACATCAATGAGCTGATAAAAATGAATGAAGTCATTGATGGCATTGTTCCTGCTATGATCCTGGAACTGATTGATGAATTTTTCAGAGCTCACATACAACACCACCTTGTTCGGATGAAGGCGTTTTACCTCGTTTCCGATGGCCTGAGCCAGGTGTGTTTTCCCAAGTCCTACGCCTCCATAAATAACCAGGGGATTAAATGAGGTGGCACCGGGCTTATCGGCAACCGTCTTACTGGCCCTTCGGGCTACCCGGTTGCAGTCTCCTTCAATAAATGAATCAAATGTGTAGATGGGATTCAACTGCGGATCGATCTGCATCTTCTTCAGACCCGGAATCACAAAAGGATTCTTGACAGGATTACTAATAACCAGTGGAAAATCCATTTCGTTATTGCTGTAAGATTTAAAGCCATGACCGGGAACATCCATGGTCAGCGGTTTGTTCTTACCATTTCCGCTATCCATCATAATCCTATATTCCAACCGGGCTTCCTTACCCAGTTCTCTCTTCAAAGTCTTTGCCAATAAATTGACATAGTGCTCTTCGAGATACTCATAGAAAAATTGACTGGGAACCTGTATCGTAAGAATTTTATCTTTCAGACCTACAGGTTGAATTGGTTCGAACCAAGTTTTAAAATGCTGCCACTCCACAATATCTTTTATAATCGCCAGACAGTTTTGCCAAACTTTATCGAAAGTTCTATCCATTATTCCTTAAGCAGTTTATATAGCCTTTTGAGTTATTGTGACTTGTGGTGCTTCACCAAAAATTTTCGCTCAGAAGAAGCTGAAAAAATTTTCCGGGACAGGAGAGCGAATATCAAAATAATTTGTTGAAAAAAAAATTTTTTATTCCCTTCCTTTTTTACGTGAGTGTCGACATCGGCGCGCAAAAAAATTCTTAAGCATATAAGGCGTGAAAACATGTAACTGGGTATTCCTGACTATAGCTTCATTTTCAACTCCTTCAATAACAAGTCGCAAAACACCATCGTGCAGGGGTAGTTTCCACGATCTGGTGAAACTCGCTACCACAGCCCGTTTCAGACGAAACAAAAAATAACGATCAAAAATTTTGTGTGAAAAAAAATCGCCGACAATGTTGTGAAACGCTTTGCGCTCTTGTTTTAGCGGTGTGTTGTCGTTTGCATTCTCTGCGTTCTCTTGAAGGGCAAAGAAGTCTAACGACAAAGGGATCATGCGTGCTATTTTTTTCAGGGTGAAATTCGAAGAGAGCCTTCCTTTTGAAGGTAAAATAATTTTTGTGTAAAAACAAACTGAAATCGAAAAAAAGACTTGCGAATTTTTAGACTTAACTTTGGGGCCTAATATTTAAAGTATGAGTTACGAATTAGTCGGAAAACTGGTTGCGAAATTTGACGTTGTTCAAAGAACTGAAACATTTAAGACCCGCGAATTTGTAGTAGAGAAATCAGAAGATATTAATGGGCGCATGATTACCAATTATGTAAAGTTTCAATGCGTGCAGGACAGGACCAGTTTGCCCGATCGGTTCAATATCGGAGAGACCGTTAAAGTTCATTTTAACATCAAAGGGACCAAATGGGAGAAGAACGGACAGGTAAATTATATCACCAACCTCGACGCATGGAGGATGGAAACTGTTCAACTGAATACACCTCAAACAGACAAGGAACCTGACTATTCATCCGCGCCTAATACGGGCAGTCCCGATATGATTGACGATCTTCCTTTCTAATTTTCTTATAACCGCTTCATCCTTAGCGGAAGAGATGATTTTAGGATAAAAACCTAACTCAACTCATGCAAAAAAACCTACAGATTCGTCTGCTGCCCCACGAAGCAGCTTCAGACCATGAAATTCTGCTGGCCATTTCCAGGGAAACCGGTATTTCCAGGGAGCGAATCAAAGGATTCAATAAACTGAAGCAATCGCTCGACGCAAGGTCAAGGACCATTTGGGTCAATCTTACACTAATAATATATGTAGACGAACCCTTCCTTCAAATTGATCCGGTTTCATTTCAATTCAGGGATGTGTCCGGCACATCTAAAAAGGTAGTCATCGTCGGCGCAGGCCCGGCCGGCTTATTTGCTGCTTTGCGGTTAATTGAATTGGGCATTCAACCGATCATTATCGAAAGAGGCAAGGAAGTTAGGGCACGGCGACGTGACCTGGCAGCCATGAACAAGGAGGGTATCGTGAACCCTGACAGTAATTATTGCTTTGGCGAAGGCGGGGCGGGCACTTACAGCGACGGCAAACTTTACACGCGCAGCAACAAACGCGGCGACATCAACAGGATCCTCAACCTGTTCGTACACTTTGGTGCCGATAGAAATATTCTCTACCAGGCTCATCCGCATATCGGCACTAATAAACTACCAACGATCATAAGCGCCATGCGAAGTCTGATCCTTGAAAGAGGCGGTCAATATCACTTCGAAAAGAAACTGGTGGACTTCAATCATCATGGTAACCACCTGAACGAACTGATCTGCGGTGACGGAGATACCCTCTCTGCAAAAGCATTGATTCTTGCAACCGGCCATTCTGCGCGGGATGTGTTTGAATTGTTGGACAGAAAGAAGATCCTCATTGAATCGAAACCGTTCGCATTGGGCGTTCGGGTTGAACATCCGCAATCGTTTATTGATGCGGCGCAATATCATTGCGTGGCGAGAGGCGAATTCCTGCCCCCCGCGTCTTACAGCCTGGTTGACCAGGTTGAACAACGCGGCGTGTTTTCATTCTGCATGTGCCCGGGCGGCATTATCGCACCTGCGGCCACACAGGCAGGGGAAATTGTGGTGAACGGATGGAGTCCATCGAAACGAAACAACCCTTTTGCAAATAGTGGAATGGTGGTGAGTGTGGAAGAAATGGACCTGAAAGGATTCAAAATGCACGGAGCTCTGGCCGCCATGCGTTTTCAGCAGTCCATTGAGCAACGCGCTTTCAACCAGGGTGGAGGAAAACTGGTAGCACCCGCACAACGTCTTGAAGATTTCGTCAAAAACAAAATATCCGCATCGCTACCAGACTGTTCCTATCTTCCGGGCATTCAATCGGCAGACCTGCGTGAAGTGTTACCCCCTTTTGTTCATCAGGCCTTGCAAAAAGCTTTTCGGAGTTTTGATAAGAAGATGAGGGGTTATCTTTCAAATGATGCAGTGGTAGTCGCCACAGAAAGCCGGACTTCTTCGCCCGTAAGGATTCCAAGGCAGGAAAAAAGCCTTCATCATCCACAGTTAAAGAACCTTTTTCCCTGTGGCGAGGGTGCCGGGTATGCGGGAGGCATTATCAGCGCAGCGATGGATGGTCAGAAAATAGCCGAAGCTGCTGCCGCAGCGATTTGAGGTCTTGAATTCCGTGTAAATTATTTATAATAAGTTGCAGTGACATTCTTAATTTTATCAGCTACAGGTTGCAACAAAATAACCCTGGCACCCACTCATCAAGTATGGAAAGTCTCATCAGCGTTGAACATTTGAAAAAGTATTTTGCCACTCAAAAGGCAGTTGATGATATCAGCTTCAAAATTTACAAGGGTTCCATTTTTGGAATGCTCGGGCCAAATGGTGCGGGTAAGACCACACTTTTGAGAATGATCACGGGAATTTTTTATCCCGATAGCGGAGAAATCCTGTTCAATGGAAAAAAATTCAATCCCAGCAATGATGCCGCCTACATTGGCTACATGCCAGAAGAGCGAGGGCTCTACAAGAGAATGAAAATTGGCGAACAGGCAATCTACCTCGCAAGACTTAAAGGACTTTCAAGGGCCGACGCCGTACAAAAGATCAGGTATTGGTTCGAAAAATTGGAAATGCAGAGCTGGTGGAATAAGAAAGTGGAAGACCTAAGTAAGGGCATGAGTCAGAAACTGCAATTCGTTACCACCGTACTCCATGAGCCACAACTGATCATTCTCGATGAACCCTTCAGCGGATTGGACCCGGTAAACGCTAACCTGATCAAGGACGAAATTTACCGGCTCTCCCAAAAAGGGTCAACCATTGTTTTCAGCACGCATCGAATGGAGCAGGTGGAAGAGATCTGCGATCATATTGTATTGATCAACAAGGGAACCAAAATCCTGGATGGGACGGTAAGGCAGGTCAAACAGGATTTCAAGGAAAACCTGTTTCAAATCGGCTTTGAAAATCATCCCCATTCACTTCCACCCAATCAAATTTTTGAAGTTGCGGGCACGACGGATCATTCGCTGGTTGTGAAGATCAAAGATGGTTACAAACCGCACGATGTATTGCAATACCTGCTGTCGCAACAGCATGAAATCGTCCTATTCCACGAAATTCTGCCTTCACTCAATGATATTTTTATCCGGCTGGTGGAAGGCACGCCGTTGAGTAGGCAATTCCAGCCCGTTGTAGCATAAATCATTAAGAGGTCGACTAACAATTTATAAAATGGACAAGATCTGGCTGATCATTAAAAGGGAGTATCTCACCCGCGTTCGAAATAAAACCTTCATTCTTTCCACCTTCCTCCTCCCAATTGTGATGATTCTATTCATCGGCGGAGTAATTCTGCTGACCGTGAAGAGTGTGGACCAATACAAGATTGCTGTTAACGACGCCAGTGGCATGTTTAAGGATGAATTCAAGAGCACGAAAATGGTTTTGTACGACTATCGGTCAGATATAAACGAAAAGAACTACATGAAGGAGGGATACAGCGGAATTCTAATGATCCCCATACTCCATAAAGAAAAGAAGGATACGATTCGCCTGATTTCTGAAAAGCAACTCGGCTTAATGACCGATGATGCCATCCGAAAAGAGATCAATAAGGCCGTTGAAGACCGGATGTTCCAGGATCGTGGAATAGACCGTCGTGTGATCGATTCTATCCGGGAGAATTCAGAAAATTCCGTTTATGAATTCAGGTCCCTCCAGGTAAAGGGCGGCCAGGTGAAGGAGTCCAATTCAGGAAGGTCTTATGGAATCGGGTTTGCCTGCGGCATCCTGATTTATATCACCTTGTTTATCTACGGCGCAGCCGTGATGCGTGGCGTGATGGAAGAAAAGATGAACCGGATTGCGGAAGTTATGATTAGCTCTGCGAAACCCTTCCAACTCATGATGGGTAAAATCATCGGAATCGCAGCAGTAAGTCTCACTCAATTCCTGATGTGGATCGTCCTTATGTCTGTTTTATCAACAGCGCTGACAGCTTTTATTCCGCACGACATGATCCAACAGGCGCAACAGGTCAACCAGAATATGCCTAATATGGCGCAAAATAATTCCATGGCGTTTAAGATCCTGGAATTCAAAAACGTTTTCTCGGATGTGAATTGGGGTTTGCTTTTGTTTTGTTTCCTTTACTATTTCCTTGGCGGTTATCTTTTTTATTCTGCTTTATTTGCAGCAGTTGGCAGCGTAGTCAATGAAGATCCGCAGGAAGCGCAGGCACTTATGCTGCCGATTACCATGCCCATAATTCTGTCATTTATCGTGATGAGCATTGCCGCGTCTACGCCCAGCAGCCCGGTAGCAGTTTGGGGAAGCATCATCCCATTCAGTTCACCCATCGTTATGATGGCGAGGATACCTTATGGCGTGCCGGGAACGGTTCCTTACTGGCAATTGGCGTTGTCGATGGTATTGCTGTTCCTTGGATTCCTGTTCACAACATGGATGAGTGCAAAAATTTATCGTACCGGAATTCTTTTGTATGGCAAGAAGGTGAACTTTCGCGAATTGGGAAGGTGGGCCTTTAGAAGAAGTTGAAAAACATATTGTAAAAAAAGAATCCCGACACTTACGGGCCGGGATTTTATAATCAGGATAACTTTAATTATCCATCAATGCGCGGTATAGCAGGCCGTGCTCAATGTCGTCATCAGCCATCATCTCAACGTTCATCAGTACTGTTGAGTTGGGCTTCACAACAATTTTTTCTTTTACAATCTTTTTATAGCCTTCGGCCTGAAATGTGATCTTGTATGTCCCAGGCTTTAATTCTCCAAAAGCATACGCGCCACCGCTAAGGGTGACAATGCTTTGTTCCTTGGTTACCGTGTGCAGTGCTATGATCACTACTTCCTTGATCGGTTTTTTGGTATCGGCATCTATCACACGTCCCGCAACTTCAACTTCATCAGATGCCTTTGCCGCAATCGAGATACTCAGGATGGCTGCACAGGCTAACAGTCGTTTGATTAGCATTTGACCAGGTTTTAATCAGTTTAGGAATTCAGAGCCAAACCAATTGGTCGTTATTCAACGATAAAGTTATATTATAAGAGCGGATTTTTTAGAGCTTCCATAAATTCCGCCCAAATATTTTTTACAATCGTTTCAGCAGGTAAAATATTGTCCAATAGTGCGGATACCTGGCCAATTTCTAATTCCCCCTCATCCAGGTTACCTTCAAACATACCGCTCTTTGCCCTGGCCCTTCCCAGCAATTTCAGCAATTCTTCCTTGTCTGCACCCCTGTCTTCCGCTTCGGTAACCTGTCGGAAAAATGCATTTTTCATCAAACGAACGGGCACCAACTTCTTTAAAGACAACTGAGTGTCACCCTCTGTTGCATAGATTACTGCATTTTTAAAGTTGATGTGAGAGGAAGCTTCGATGCTGGCTACAAAGCGGCTACCCATCTGGACTCCGCTTGCCCCCATCACCATGGCCGCAAGCATTTGTCGGCCGGTTGCGAATCCCCCGGCGGCTATTACCGGAATCTTTACCGCCCTGGCCACCGCCGGAATGAGTACCATGCTGGTCGTTTCCTCCCGGCCATTATGACCTCCCGCTTCAAACCCTTCGGCAACCACTGCATCACATCCTGCTTCCTCGGCCTTGAGTGCAAACTTGCTGCTGCTCACCACGTGCACCACAATCAACCCTTCCTTTTTTAATACGTTCGTCCATGCCTTAGGGTTACCTGCAGAGGTAAAAATGATTGGAACTTTTTCTTCTATGACGATCTTGATAAGTTTGTCGATGTCGGGATACATCAAAGGGATATTCACAGCAAAGGGGGCCGACGTGGCATTCCTGCATTTTTGAACATGCTCTTTTAATATTTCAGGATACATGCTGCCGCTGCCAATGATACCGAGCGCGCCCGCATTACTGACTGCGGATGCCAGCCTCCATCCGCTGGTCCAAACCATACCCGCCTGAACCAGGGGAATCCTGATTTTAAAGAGTTTCGTTATTTCATTGCTGAATTGATCCATGTAAATAGTACTAAGTACTGAGTACTGGGTACTAAGTTAATCGGGAAACCTAGAATATCAACTTAGTACTTAGTACCTAGTACTTAGTACTACCCAAGATCTATTTCAGTATTATCGCCAATATTCAACGTCCTTGTTTCTCCCTTAATCTCAGTATCGCTACCGATCAGCGAGTCATAGAGAACCACGTCGTACAAATTTGAAAAGGATCCGATGATGGAGTCTTTAACGATGGAGTAAACCACGGTGGTTTTTTCGCCGATGGCCACATTTGGACCAATAATGGCATTGCGGATCTCGCAACCGGGAGCAATGCTCACCGGTGGAATGATGATGGTATTTTCAAAAACGTGCTCTTGTGCAATGGTGCCGCCGAATTTTTTCATGAGCGTGGCATTGCTCTCCAGCAATGTATCTTTTCGGCCGCAATCAAACCAGTTTTGAACCTTGAAGGATTTAAACTTCGCCCCGTGCTTTATCATGCATTCCAGCGCATCGGTAAGATTGTATTCATTGTAACTCTTGATGCCCTCACGCAAATTGTTTTCGAGGCAGGCAAACAGAAATTCAGTTTCCCTGATCTTATATAAACCCACCAGCGCCATATTCGATTTTGGGATATGGGGCTTTTCAACAAGGCGGATAATATTACTGTCATCATCAATCTCCGCAACGCCAAAATTTCTCGGGTCGTCTACACGCTTCACTCCCAACAGGGAATGTTCGTTGTCGAGGACTGACTTCACATCAAACTCACAGATGGTATCGCCCAAAACGATGAAAATTTCATCATTCGCCACCACACTCTTAGTGAGGTAAATAGCCTGACCAAGACCCTCGCGGTCATTCTGGATAACGAAATGGCAGGTGAGTTGGGGATAGTGTTCCCTGATATAATCCTGGATCTTATCACCGAGATACCCAATGATAAAAACAAATTCATTAATGCCAGCTTCAACGAATTGATCAACAATGAAACTCAGTATGGTTTTACCCGCCAGTGGAATCAGGGCCTTAGGCTGTGTGTATGTATGTGGGCGCAATTTTGTGCCTGCGCCCGCGACCGGGATAATCGCTTTCATAATAGCCAATACTGCTTTTGCAAGTCGTGAAAGTAGTGATTTTTATCTTTTCCTGTCTATTTTATATATTCGGTCCAATCCCGATAAAAGTTCACATCTTCCAATTTATGAATAAAGGCTTACTGACTCTACCGTTCATTTTCATGTACACGATTGCGTTTTCGCAAGACCAAATAAAGACTGTTGACGCGCTGATGAGAAAATTTTACACTCCCGATCAACCCGGTTGCGCCATCGCCATCGTTCAAAAAAACAAGGTCGTGTTTTCAAAAGGATATGGTGTAGCGGATCTGGAATCAAAAGCACCCATCGATACAAAAACGATTTTCAATGTAGGGTCCATCACCAAGCAGTTCACTTCGATGGCTCTTCTTGAACTGGAAGCTGCGGGCAAACTTTCGCTCGATGATAAGCTGACTAAGTACTTCCCCGAATTTTCCGCGAAACAAGCAAATTCAATCACCATCAGAAACCTGATGACACATAGCTCGGGCATGATTGATCATTACGCCTTTGTGGACACCAGGTCCATCCGTCATGGGGTTGATAGCAATGTTTTGCAGGCCGTTGAGAAATTGGACACCTCCTATTTCAAACCCGGGGAGAGTTACAGGTATAGCAACACAGCCTATTGCTTATTGTCACTGATCGTTGCAAAAGCAGGTGGCTGGCCCTATGTTGATTTCATGCAGAAAAATATCTTTCAGCCCCTGGGGATGAGCAGCAGTTTTATAATCGATTTGAACCGACCCATGCCTTCGGTTGCAACAGGATATGAGAAAACAACAACAGGTTTTGAAAGATCGGGTCCCGACGAAAGTGTATTTTTTACCACGCAGGGAGATGGTGGTCTATATACCTCGGTAAATGATTACCTGAAATGGTGGATGGCCTTGCAAAATCCGGGTTTCATAAAAAATGACTGGTCAAACAGGGCACGTTCTCCGCAGCATCCGATTGACCTGGGCAGAAAACTGAGCTATGGTTTTGGATGGTTTGTAAGCACCTCAGGCACAAATCCTGCCGTTTATCACTCCGGTTCAAACGGGGGTTTCAGGGCCATTGTTTTCTCCATTCCCCAGGAGCAATACGCGGTCATCATTTTCTCTAACCGAACCGGTACAGACCTTGAAAATCTTGTCAAAGAAATTAACAAGATACTCAGTATCAATAATAAATCTTTTATCAAACTCGATTCACTGATCTCTTTTCGCCCCGCATGGCCTATTTTTGCGCCATGCAAAAAGACGCCCTTGTATTTGACCTCATCAGGAAGGAGCTGGAACGCCAGCGTCACGGAATTGAACTGATCGCTTCTGAAAATTTTACCTCCCTGCAGGTCATGCAGGCGATGGGAAATGTAATGACCAATAAATATGCGGAAGGGTATCCCGGTCGCAGGTATTATGCCGGTTGCGAAATTGTGGATCAAACCGAACAACTCGCTATTGACCGCCTGAAGCAAATCTTTGGTTGTGATTACGCCAACGTACAACCGCACAGCGGCGCCCAGGCGAACGCCGCCGTGATGCTTGCTGTTTTGCAACCAGGAGACAAAATACTGGGGCTTGACCTGAGCATGGGCGGCCATCTTACACACGGCTCTCCTGTGAACTTTTCTGGCAAGCTTTACCAGCCTCATTTTTATGGCGTGAAGAAAGAAACGGGAATGGTTGACTACGACATGATGGAAGCCGTTGCAAAAAAGGAAAAGCCCAAACTGATCATTTGCGGAGCATCTGCATATAGCCGTGACTGGGACTATGCAAGAATCCGCCAAATTGCCGACGAAGTGGGAGCCATGGTGATGGCAGATATTGCACATCCTGCAGGGTTAATTGCAAAGGGACTGTTGAATTCTCCATTTGAGCATTGTCATTTTGTAACCTCTACCACTCATAAAACGCTTCGCGGTCCGCGCGGTGGAATTATTATGATGAAGAAGGATTTCGACAATCCTTTTGGCCTCAAGGACGTGAAGGGAAATATCAGGCCCATGAGCAATTTGGTTGACATGGCAGTATTCCCCGGCACACAGGGAGGTCCGCTAGAACACGTTATCGCTGCCAAGGCCATTTCCTTTGGAGAAATTCTCAGTGACGATTATACGGCTTACGCCAGGCAAATTATCAGCAATGCGCAAGCCATGTCGAAGGCATTTGTTGCCAAGGGCTACCAGATCATCAGCAACGGAACCGATAATCATCTTATGCTGATTGATCTCCGAAACAAGAACATTACCGGAAAGAAGGCTGAGCAGGTGCTGGTAAAAGCTGATATCACGTTGAATAAGAACATGGTTCCCTTCGACGACAAGTCGGCCTTCGTCACTTCGGGTATACGTGTAGGTGTGCCGGCGATAACAACGCGCGGCATGAAGGAAGCTCATATGTCGTTTATCGTGGAAAAGCTTGACCAGGTATTGATGAATGCGGAAGACGAGAAATGCATTGAAAAAGTGAGGAAGGAAGTGAATGAATTCATGCAGCAATTCCCGCTTTATTCTGAGATGGGTTAATGGCTTTTTTTCTTCTTACCAATACATACAACAAAGCAATCGCCGCCAGGGGCAGACCAATTATCACCGCGAGCGTAGTTCGGCTAATTCCCTTGTTGATGTTGAATTGCTCGGTCTTTCCAGCTAATATCGATGCGGCCCAATAGGAAGGAAGTTTCTTTTCACCCCGGGCGTTCTTGAGAAAATCAATTTTGGCCTTTTGAAGGGCGACATCAGTTGGCAAACCGTCGGAGAGGTATGCATAAAAAGATTGTGTTAACTCATATGTCGATTCATCATCCACAGACCAAAGATTGGTAATGCAGGATGGCACTCCAAGTGCGGCAAATCCACGATTAAAATTAAAAACGCCTTCTCCCTGGTATAATTTTCCGCCGGCTGTTTCGCAAGCTGCGAGCATAACTAATTTCGTAGAAGGCCTGTTTTCACTGATCAATTCAGAAAGATAGAGCGATGAATCCGAAAAATAAATAACGGGTTCGCCTCTATTGCTACTATCCGTAGCGTGCGTATAAAGATGAATAATCCTGTACCTGGAGTATTCGCTCATAAATGCACCACGTGTGGCTTCCTTACCGACGAGTAGATTTGAATTTCTGAAGTTTCTACTCACTTCTTCAAGAGAGCGATCACTTCCGCCCAGGCTGGCGAGTTGAGTATTTATGGGAAATATAACGGGCGCCATTCCCAGGAAATCCGATTCAGCCGGACTCATTTGATGTTCGAAATCGTGCGTAAAATATTTTGAAGAGTAAGAGTAGCATATCGCATATTCCTCCACAAAATATTTTACCGGTTCAGAAACTCCGCTCACAACTAAAGACTCAAAAGGAAAGTTTCTACCATCGGGAGAGATAACGACTCGTCCTGGCTTGATTGAAGTATTGCCAAATATCAATTGATACAAATTTCTGGCAACTTTGACAAACTCGTTGAAATGGCTGTTCATCATGCTCGGATTGTCCAAAAAGGAAATATATGAATCCCTTAAGGAGACAAATTCGTTTCTATTGATTCGATTTATTTCAGCATGTTGGCGAGTAGCCGAAAAAACATAAACATTACTGTCTCCAACAAAAAATTCCACTATCCCCTCAAAAATCTGCAGCATTCCTTTCTGCAATTGATTCACCCTGGTGGCACCAGAGTCGTCTGTGTGAGTAAGGAATGAAAGGTTATTCCTTTTTGTTGAGTGCCCAATAGTTTCCAGTTCCCTTCTATAAGTAAACAATTGACTTTCCAATGAACGACGCGTCGAATCGCCTGTATTTTCCAGTTTTCTTTCCAGGGACAGAATTTTTCGCTTAAGATCTCCTTTTTTCAGCAATTCCATCTCAGTGGATTTTTCCTTTGAAATTAGTTCGTCATTTAACAATACCGCACGGCTTCTTTCAAAGAAGTAATAACCTTCATTTACCTCAGCTTTGAAACTACAAGCCCGAATAGCATTCTCATAAAGCCTCCTTGAATCCAGTCTCCAAAAAAGTCTGGACTGAATATCAGATTGCGATAATTTAACCCTGTTTACAATGCTGTCGGCAACCTTATAACCTGAAATCGCGCGACTAAGACTTTGTTTGCTTCCAGTGTAGAAGAATTCCGACAGCAAGGCATCAGCTTTATCAATTACCAGTTCTATTACGTATCCAATTTTTTGGTAATTGTCAAATTCAGAGCCAGGTGAATGAAGAATCATTGTCTCATTTGAGCCGGCTTTCAATTGATCAAAAGCCAATTGGAAATAGTAAAATGCTGAGTCAAATTCTTTGCCCGATACTTTGACGTTTGCAATATTCACAAGCAGGTTCAACGTTTCTGCCGTAATTTCCCCCTTATCCTTGTCATGTGCGTTCGACCTTGCCAAATCAACGAATGAAAGGGCCTTCCGATAATAACGAATGGCTCCATTGGCGTTTTCTTTACCACGCCGGTACAGTATAAGGCCAATATTTCCTGCTATGATAGAACATTGAAGAAAGTTCTTGTTGGCCAGGTCATTTTGCAGAGAAAGGTTGAACAATTTTTCAGCAGATTTTAAATCGCCCTTGTGCGCCATAACTTCGGCGAGATGTTCATATACCGAACTCAGATTATACCATGATCCGTAATAACCATTCCTTTCTACAATAGGAGCAAGTATATTTTCAGCATGATCAAATTCCCCAATGGCGATGAATGCTTCTGCCTGAAAATCTCGAAATGTAAGCATGTAATAAAGAGAATCAGATCCTGACAGGATTTCCCTTGAAATATTTTCTCCGAGCCGTCCATAATTGAGAACCTGGTGATAGTCCCCCGAATTAACAAGGGATATGATCTTATAATAGAGAAGGTAAAGCGAATATCGATTCGCATAATTCATCTTAGCCGCATATAGAAGGCAACTGTCAATGGCTGCAAATTTAAGCTCTTCGAGGCCTATCGATTCGTAATAAGTATAGAGGTCATAAAAACTGACTAGTAAATCGTGGGGATCTATCGCCTGGTTTTCCGGATTATTTTCAATTAGATGAACTGCCTTCCTGGAATAATCAATCGCTTCTGTAAAGCTTGAATCCCTGGCATAGGTTCTGCCTATTTTATTCCAAAGGTAGACCTGCAAGGAATCCTTTGAATAACCACAGGCGTTCAATTGGTCCCCCACCTTGAGCAACCGCTCAATTTTTTGAGATGTCGGAATGCGAGACGAGTCAGCCAGAAATTTGATCGATGACTTAAAATAATTCCTCGAAGGGCATTGCCCCCAGGTAAAAACTGAAAAAAGAATCAGGAATTTCAGTAAGATGAAAACTTTCCCCATGGATGAATTGGATTGGTCAATTCTTTTGTGTCAATTTACCCCTTCGGAAATTGCTATGACCTTTCCAGCTCAGGATGCTCACTGTTTAAATGCCTGCAATTCCGCAATTTTGGATTCTATTACGATGGTCCTAATCGGGTCCAAAGAAAGTTCAAATGGCCTGAAGGGACTATCCTTAAAAAAACTATCGGGGTCTATTCTCGGCGGTGGCGGTGGAGGCGGTGGTGGGTTTATAAGTCCAGTGGTTGATGCCAGGCCAAGTTTCGTAAGAAGCCTTGCTTGCGGTTGTTCTCTCTCAATTTCTGATAATACATTGTAGATCACCGACACTCTCACATTGTACAAATTTGGAATTCGCCCGTTTTTGCTCCACTGAACAATGGCGCTGTAAGCATCCCCAGATTTCAAATCTTCTTTTAAATCCTCTTGCAGAACCTTTTCCAATTTTTCAAACTCTTTTCCTTCTTGCGCTTCGGTAAGCGGTTCTTTCACGTAAAGATTTAAATCCATCAAATACAGTGGTCGGATCTCCAGGTTGGAATTAATTAATTTGTTCATAAAAAATATTTAGAGTTGAAGAAATAGCCGATCGACCTCCTTTTTTATGGAAACAGATCGGAAAAATTCATTGTAGAAACAGGATCAAATATGAATGGGAAGGGTAAATGGACAGGCGAAACAAATACTGTTTGGGAGTGGCAGGTTTGTCAACCTAACATTAAAATAGTCAATAAAAAGGCGGAATCAAAGCTTTAACTGGAAATTATTTCGTGAGAACGCTATACAGGCACGCAATTCGGAGCAACTGGAAGGCAAACAGGTGCTTAGACATTAAAGGATAAAACAATTTACGCCGCAATCTTTCTCCTAAATTATATTAAAAATCATGGTCCTTACCAGGCACATGTTACATGCCTATATCGAAATGTACCAAAGGAATTGCAGGCGAAGTGAATGGATATATTTTACACAGAATGATAATTTCCAGGATCGCATTCTAAGAATTATGCCTGGTCCCTTCTTCTCCTTTTGATATACCATGCTACCAGAATCACCAACAACAACGCCCCACCCGTTCCCAATACAATCATTTTCCAGTTCCAGCCCCCTTCAATCTTAAACTGGTCGACCTTTCCGGCAAGAATGGCGGCCGCCCAATAGTTGGGGAGCTTCATTTCGCCATTGGCGGTGCGGATGAAATCAATCTTTGCCTTCTGGAGTGCGACATCTGTGGGTATTCCTTTTGCGAGGTACTCGTAGAAGAGTTCCGTGATCTTGTACGTTGCTTCAGCGTTGACCGACCAAAGGTTGGTGATAGAAGCCGGGATGCCGATGGCTGCAAAACCGCGGTTGAAATTAAAAACCCCTTCGCCCTGGTAGAATTTGCCACCCGCGGTTTCGCATGCAGAAAGAACAATGAGTCGGGTGGCGGGTTTATTGTCAGCAATTAGCTCCGACAAATAAAGCGTTGAATCAGAAAAGTAAATTGCGGGTTCGCCCCTTTCACTGCTGTCTGTTGCATGGGTATATAATTGAATAACGTCAAAATTTGGAAAATGATTCATGAAGCTACTCCTGGTAGCTTTTTCTCCTTCCAGCAATTCCGGACTTCGGAAAAAATTTGAAATCGATTTCAAAGACTCATCGCTGCCAGCAAGCGTTGTTAAATTCTTGTTCGATTCAAACATGACAGGAGCAACGCCAAGAAATTCCCTACGATTTTGCGCAGGACCTTCAAAGGAACTCAGAAAATATCGCAACGAGTAAGTGTAGGTAATCGCGTGATCATACAGAAAATACTTCCCACCATTAACACTACCCATGTTTAATGCTTCAAGAGGAAAATAATCGCCGTCCGGCGAAAAGATCAGGCGGCCGGCAGGCATCAGTAAATTGCCTACCAGCATTTGGTAGAGCTGTTCCGATATCGACGTAAAATTTCTAAACTCACTGTTCAATAAATGCGGGTTGGAAAGAAATTGTATGTACCGGCTTTTAGTTGCACGGAATTGTTGCGCATTTACCTTTCTGAGCGTTGCGCCCCTTGAAGAAATGTACATAGCGTAAAGGGCAGAATCTCCTTCAAAAATTTCAATGATCCCTGCAAAGTCCTTTCCCGACCTCTGTTTCACCTGTTGCAGGCTTATACTCGCCGTATCAATTATACTTTGGTGATAAAGCGGGTTCTTGGAAAATAGTGCCCTGTTGAGCAGGTCGAGCTTCTCCTTTTCGCCAAGCAGTTCAGTTCTGTCGTTAGCTGCTGCGGTCAGGTCCTGGTTAAGCTGGCCGGCTTCTAACCTTTGAATATTCTTTTTGACTTGTGCGATTTCAAGGATTTCGTGCTCTCCCATCATCCGTCTCGAACGCAACTCATCGCTTAACAAAACCGATCTGCTTCGTTCCAGGAAATAAAAAGCCCTATTCGTATCACCCGCGGCGTAGCAGGTTTGTAGCGCATTCTCATAAAGTGACCGTGAACTGTTTCGCCAATAAAGCTTTGATTCATCTTCAGTGCTTATCTCTTTCAGCTTTTCAAGAAACTGGTCTGCATCCTGGTAAATCTGAAAGGCTTTGTCAAGATCCTCCTGGTTTTTGAATTTCAGGTATTTCGACTTGTAAGCGTTTCCATAGTTCAGCAGGTAAGTATTGAAGTAAAATAAGTAATCACCTCCCTTGAATAAACTATCAAACCGGCTGACCAGCATAGTTTCAGTACAATCGTTGCAGAATCCCTGTAGCGCTTTTTTAAAGCAGTAGATAGATGAATCATACAGACCAAGACGCGAATAAACATCTCCCATTTCAGCGAGGGTGTTGAAGTTTTCTATGCTTTCCGATCTCTCGCCTTCGCCCCTCCCCCCGTTATACTCCAGCGATTTCCTGTAGTAAAAATTTGCCTTCGCCAAATCAGAACCATCCTTGGCATAAATACTATAGCCGATGTTATGGAAAACAGCCCTGCAGTTTCGTCGGTTACCCATCAGCTTATTTAGTTCGAAGGACTTCAAATAAAAACGAAGCGCCTCCTGCTTGTTGCCCTGTCTCACTTCAACTTCTGCCAGTTGATTATAGTAGGTGGCCAGGTAGTCGCGAAATACCCCATGCTGATAGGCACCTAATTTCGCTGCAAGTAATGCTTTTGCGGTATCAAATTTCCGTAGCTCAAGCAAGGAATTGATTTGCCAATGAAGTGAACTTAATGATATGGAAATCCCGTTTTCGCGGATAGCTTTGTTGTCAGACTTTGCATTTTCAAGGCCAATCTTTTCACAAAGACTGGCGTATTCAATCGACCTGTAATAGTCTCCGGCACCAAAACTTCTAATGGCTTTGGGATATAGCGCCTGGGCAAGTCTTGTGTCAAAGTTGCGGTACCTCAATGAAAGGGAGACAAGGCTGTCCTCGCTTTCAGACTTGCCTCCCAAATTTTCAAGTTTTTCATAGATGTGTATCAATATGAAATAGTTCTGTATATTATGAGACAGGTTGAAATTCACATTAACCCTATTTCGATTGATCATGCGCGTTGATTGTTGCACATATTCCAGGGCGATCGTGTATTGGTTCTGGCGGTAATATTGCACCCCAATTCTTTGGAGAAGTTGTGCATGTACGGAATCATTGGCATATGGACATCGTGAAATTCCCTGTAAAAGGGGCATTAATTCCTTGAGCTGGTCTTCAGGTTTGACATGCGAATCCTTCAGAAAAGCCATCCTGTTCCAAAGCGAGTCCCTCTCCATACATTGTGCGTGTAGGCGACCTTGAAATGACAGCAGTAGTCCCCACAGGAGAATCAGAATACTGTGTCGTAGTTTGATTCTTTTGGCCATGATAATGTTCAGAAAACCAAAAAAGGGCCAGCAATTGTAATGACAGAATGCAGGCCCTAATGCTTTACCTAAAGCGTGGGAGGTGGAGGGGTCTTGGGTGGCGGAGGCTTAATTGGTGCCAGGTCTTGCACCACAATGTAACCTCTTGTGGATACCATGCCAGGGACATATTCTCTTCTTAGTGCATCCAATTCCAGTGCAGCTTCAGCAAGAAACAGTTCATCATCGTGAACTTCTTCTGAGGCGCCTGCGGTTGTTGCAGTCGATTTTGCCTTTTGTTTTGCGTTTCTGTCTCCAAGCAGGTGCGTCACCTCACTCCTGCCTCTCATGTCTCCGCTTTCGTGAGGCTTCAATTCCGGATTGAGGAGCGCCACATACGCTTTCAGCTTTATCGACTTTGAATCTGTATCCGCATCCTGCCATTCGTAGAATGCGATATGGTCTTTGAACTCTTCATGGGCACTCAAAAATCCATTGTAATAAGACTCCAAAAGCAATTTACCGGTCCTGAACAGAAGATTGTCGACCCCCATTGTAATAGGAATGTCGTGTTCAAACCAAGGTGTTGCGCCTTTAGGAGGATCCGGAATGATTTTAGGGTTGTCCATACATTTTTGTTTTAGTTGTGATAGAATATTTCTCTCAAACGATATATTTCAAAGACTGGGTGGAGGCCTTTGAAATAAAATTGGTGTAAAAGGTTTCTGCATCTTTCCTCGCATCAACCACCTGTGATTGTGTCCTGCCGGGTGCAATCGGAACATCGGCTGAAAACCATTCGATTGTCTTTGCCATAAAACAGTTTATGATGGTGTTAAAAAAAGAGAAGTAAATGCAAAATTAGCCCAGAGTCAACACCATGGAGTCGAATTAATTTATTTCCAGGGTAACAGGGAGGGAGGAAATTTCGAAGATTGACACCGGCAATAGTTAAAACCGGGGTGGGCTAGTAGTGGGGACCAAAAATTTGACAATTGCCCGGCGAACGATCTTCGAGAAAATTAGATAAAAAATCGACCAAATCAAAGTGAAAGGTAAGTTAAATAGAAGCAGCAGCCTTCCTCCGCCGGTTAATGTACCATGCGACCAGAATGACCAACAACAAGGGCCCCCCTGCTCCCAATACAATCATTTGCCAGTTCAACCCCCTTTCAATCTTAAACTCATCGATATTTCCAACCAGAATGGGAGCAGCCCAGAAATTTGGCAGTTTCATCTCTCCGTTGGCGGAGTGTAAGTATTCTTGTTTGGCTTTTTGCAACGCAATATCAGTCGGTATACCCTTGGCAATGTATTGGTAAAATAGCTCCGTTATCTTATAGGTAGCTTCATTGTTGACGGACCATAAATTGGTGATTGAAGATGGAATGCCGAGTGCTGCAAAGCCACGATTAAAACTAAAAATGCCTTCGCCTCTATACAATTTTCCAGTGCCGGTTTCACATGCCGAAAGCACGATCAGTCGCGTAAGCGGTTTTTCGTCACCGATAAGATCGGATAAAAAAAGCGCTGAGTCAGCAAAGTAAATGACAGGTTCACCCGTCATTCCGCTATCCGCGCCGTGGGTATACAATTGAATGATGTTATAGCGGTAAAATTGGTCCATGAATTGGTTCCTCGTTGCCTTGGGGCCAACCAGGAGGTTCGCGTCACCAAAAAAATTGCCCAGTTTTTTTAATGATACATCGCTGGCGGGCAAGTCAGCCAGTTTTTGGCTTCCAAATTGTACCGGCGCAAAGCCAAGAAATTGCTCCCCTCCCGATTTTGTCGTGAACGCCAGGTTGCTCATCAGGTATCTCGCCGAATAAGTATAACTCATCGGATAATCCTCCACGAGGTAATGCGGGCCAGAAACATTTGCGCTGTTAATAAGGGCTTCAAACGGAAAATACTGTGCATCCTGTGAAATGATCATTCTTCCGGCAGGAAGAGAACCCTGACCAAAAATGAATTTATATAGATGTCCGCTGGTTTCCTGGAAATCCTGGAAATGACCATTCATCGCCGTGGGATTTTCAAGGTATGAAATATAGGAAAGGGCAAGGCGGTTATATTCCTGCCTGTCAAGCTTCTTTATCCATCCACTGGTACGCGTTAGCGTTAGTATGTACATGGCACTGTCGCCGGTAAACACTTCAACCATCCATTGGTCATTCAATTGCAAGAGGTTTTTAAAATCCTGCAAACGAACCATAGAAGTATCAAGGAAATTTTGATAGAAAATCGGGTTCTTAACTTTTATATCCCGCTGCAATTGCACAAGCTCCTGTGTCTTGCTGTAGATTTCCTGTTGCAATGTTTTAAATCTCGGCAAAGAGTCGGCTAATAGGGCAAGGTTTCTTTGTAAATAAAGCAGGTCCTTTTTTAACGCGGTTTCCCTGGCAATATTTTCTGCACCCAGCCAGCGTTGATCAACTAATGCCTCATTCAGAAGGGCGGCCCTGCTTTTCTCGAAATAGTAAAAGGCTGCATCCAGGTTACCTGAGCGTTGCGAGGCTTCAATGGCGTGTTCATAAAGCCGATGCGTATTGTTTCGCCAGAATAGTTTCGAAATATTTCCGGCATAATTTCTTCTCAGGATGTCGAGTGCCAGGTCAGTGCGATGAAAAATACTCAATGCACTATCCAGGTAAGCCTTCTTGCTGTCTGCCTGGTACCACTTCATCCATACATCTGCTTTATCAAGACAAAGTGTTATTACATATTCGGCCTTGTTGTATGAAAGGAGCCGGTCCAAACTGTCTAACATGCTATATTCCGTCATTCCCGGCAGCGCCGTTTCCAGTGCCCTGCTGAAATAATGCAGACTTGAGTCGAATTCGTTTGTATAGGCGTACAAATTCGCCACGTTATCAAGAATGCTCAAAGATTCAGAAGGATCATTGTACCGAAGCGCGAGTTGAAAATAAAGTAGTGCGGACCTGGTATCGTGGAGCTTGTCGCTGTATACAAAACCAATGCTGTTCAGGGAAGAGGCGCAGCCGGAAAGATTGTTAGCTGCCTTGTTGTAAACATAGGAACTGTTGTAAAAATCAAGGGCCCTCGAAAAGTTACCCTTACGCCTCATGATATTTCCCTGCTGGATGAGCGAAATTCCAAGATATGATGTGTCTCTTGCCAGTTCATAAAATTGAATCCGTTTGCTCAATTCCGTTTGCGCTTCATCGAGCCTGTCCAGTTCAATAAGCGCGTTCAGTTTATTAATGTTGATTTTCTTATAGGAATAACTGTTGGTGAGGCCCGCTTCTTCTGCCATTGACTCTCCCACTCTGGCAATCCTGATGCAGTGATCGTAATCGCCCAGTTTCACTAATTCTGCGGTCCGGGACTCAATCACATCCAGTAGAGGTTCGCTCACGATTTTGTGACTTATAGAAATATTGATGCAACTGTCATATACGTTCTGCTTTTCCTCCATCAATCCCAGTGCGTCAAAATAATAGGCCAGGTTGCCATAGCAGTTGACGAGTTGAAGAAATCTCGCCTTGTAATTTTTGTTGCCGGAATTCAGGACATTGATCGCAGTTTGCGTGGCATCGATCGCATGGGTATAATCAGACATTTGGAAATGCTGCACGCCGATGCGTTGCAAGAGGAGTGCATAGAGGGTATCACCCGGTTGAATGCAGGACTTCATCTGCGATTTAAAAGCGCTCAATTCCTTCAGTTGTTCCTGGGCAGGAATAGCCTGGCTGCGCATTTCGTTGATGCGGTCCCACATAACAGTTCTGTCCGGGCATTGACCGGACAGAACTGTTGCCAGGTGAAGAAAACAGGCAACTAAAAAAATCCTAGGTGTTCGATATTTCTTTATTGTGGTCGTATGTTTTTGAATTCAATAAAATTGCCATTTTGCGTATAATGCGGTATCCCATATTTTGCCACATTGTCATTTACCAATTTCTGCAAATTAAGGGCCATTCCGGGAGGCAATGGCTTTAGAAATTGCATGATCTGCCCCGTTGCAATTGGGGTGGCAAAGGAAGTGCCCTCTACCGCCCCTGCATGGAATGGTGCGAAATAAATGCAGCAGTTCGGATTGTTCAGGACGCCTAGATTAACGTAGGTCTGCGAATAATATTGGTACCTGCAGGGCGTAAATTTCGTGGCATTGCCGGGTCTGTTGATGCCTGTTACGGTAACCAGGTTGGGTAACCGATCCGACATGCAAGCCGGGAAAAACAGGTGCCGGTCTTTTAATTCATTGTTGGGGATTACTTCATTAGGATCATATGGAGGAGTATGCGGTTCATGTGGATCATTCCCTGCCGCCGCAAACATGGCTATATTTCGATTATTGGCCAGCTGGAAATACGACTCCAATACCGGGTCAGTAAATTCAGCATCATAACCCCAACTTGCATTGATGGCCGTAACCCCTTTTTGAATGGCGTAGCTCATGGCACAGCTCACCGTATAAATGCTTCCCTTACCGTCTTTATCAAATGCCTTAATGGTCATGATCCTGGGTTTCCGATGTTGTTCGAACTGGCTAAGGGCAAGCCCGGCCGCTGTTGTACCATGTTTCACACGACTGTCGTCATTCAGCATTGTAATGGCTTCACCAGGAATTACATTGAAAATGCCCGAGCCGCCTTTTTCTGTCCAAAGCATATTATTTGCCCAAATGATGTCTAAGGGCTTGCCTCTCAAAAGCACGGTGTCTAATCCCGTGTCTATGACGGCAAGCACTGTCGTATCGGCTCTTGGATCACCAGTGAATCGAATTCTCGATGTGTCGTTCTTATCTTCATGCATAACCTCAGGTATGTTGACCCTGAAATTTGTGGTGAGGGTATAGTCACCGGTTGGACCTGGCTTGGGGCTTGGTGGTGGATTAGGAATGGATCCTCCGCTGGTCCCTACCTCAGCAAAAAGATTTGCCAGCGAACTATCGCAGGGGCAATAACTCCACCGAATCCGCCTGAAGTCGCCTGGTTTCGAAATGCTGTCAATATAATGGTTGACCCAGTCTTCATAATGTTGCCGCATGGTGTCACGGCCATGTGAATCATAGCCGGGACCAAAATGCAGGTTCCAGTCGAGCAGAACCAGCGTGTCGTACTTTTTTTCGCCTGGAACGCAGGAGGAAAAATTTGTAGCGAAGGATAAAAACAGAAAAACGCACGTGAGCCAAACCAATATTGCTCCAAGGCGGGATTTTGGGAGATTCATATGAGGAAATTTAGAGTCGGGAAGTTGTCGGTCCTCAAAGCCCCTTTAAGAGTGCAGGCACATCTTCGTTGTGTTCCAGCCCTTCTTTCTCTACCTTTTGAAGGTATTTTTTGGCTTCTTCATTGTCACCGGGACCGTTGCGTTTCATGAGTGCAAGAGCATGGTAAAATGCCCCGGGATTATACTCCAGTTTTAGGGATTCCAGCCGGCTGAAATATTGAATTGCCTTATCAAAATTGTTGGTTCTTAATGCGGCAATGCCAGCGAATTCTAAGGCTTTGTTGTTATTTGGACTATTTATTACCATTTGATCGAATACAGGAAGGCTTTGAGCGAATTTGCCATGATTGTACAAGTCGATTGCCATTTGCATGCTATCCTGGCGACCAGACATGGACAAGTCTAATCTGGTGAGCTTAGTACTAATATATTGATCCGCCAATTGCGCCGTGGTTGGCGGCTTCATGAACAGGAACCAACTGATGACGACGATGACGAAAACCGCAGCGGCGGCACTGTAAGACCAAATTCTTCGCATCGGGATGACTTTGGCTTCCTTGTTATAGTCCGCATAAATGCGCTTAAAATTATTTTTCTTTTCTTCAATCACCAGGTCCTTACTCACCTGGCGGGTGCTGATATAGAAGGCTACATCATCAGCGAAGTTTGGGTCTTCCGCAAGCTTCTTTTCAAATTCCATCTTTTCTTTCGGGGAAAAATCACCCTTGAAATAATCATCTATATATTCCAGGCTATGCATAAGTGATGATTAGGGGTTGTGTTTATAAAGTTGACGCAATTTTTCCAGGCACCTGAGCCTGGTTGTCTTTACTACATCTGCAGTTTTATAAGTCATTACTTCTACAATTTCCTTATCGCTGTAGCCGTCTGCAGACAGCATCAGCAATTCTTTACAGTTCTGGCCAATTTCATTCAATTTCCTTTTTAATAAATCCCAATCCGCCCGGTCGATCAATTGCTGGACGATCGATTTCGAAGCGTCTGATAAATGAAAGATCATATCCGTAACCTCTTGTGTCTTATTCACCGTATTCTTATTAGTCGAGTTTTTCCGGATAAGGTCAACACATTTATTATGAAAAATTTGATAGAGGTAAGTTTTCAGCGACGCCCGCCCCTCAAAGGAGCCCATGGCAATCTTCCCAATGGCCGATAATATGGTGTCTGAATAGGCATCAAAGGCGTCTTCCTGGGTAAGTGAATACTTATGGATGCCTTCCTTTATAAAATAGGAATAGCGGCTAAAGAGCTCTTCTTCGCCTCTTCTTCGAGCTGAACCAGTTTGTAAAAGATTCTGGATGATGTTCTCATCTGGAATTGTGGTGGAAGTCTTGGCAGAACTCATAAAGGACCCTTATTGAAATATAGCAAATAATGAGAGTAAAAAAAAATATTCCAGTCTGTTTCCCCCGTCTCTGAGATTACGTCAAATAAAGAGCACCACATATTTCGAAATGATGGACAAATAACTGCTACTAAGGCGACTGTCCGGTTCCCCACTTGTAACTCCCGCGCTTCCTAAAGAAGCGATTCTGTATCCAAACTATTAAAATCAGAACATTTAACCATTAAACCTTTTCAAAATGAAAAAGCTTCTTCTGAACAATTTGGCCGGATGCGTTTTGGCATTGGCCGCAGTATCGGGGCTGTACGCCCAGGGTGGTAAGTCGTTTCAACCCACTTCTTTCAGCAAATCGCTATTTGTATCAAGCTATTTCGCCACTGTGGCGTCAGATCTTCATCCCTTTTACCCTGCTGGCAGCAGCAATGCTTCCGCAGACCTGAGTGCGAACAAATTCACCGCGAAAGCCGAAAAATCCTTCAACAAGGACTTCGCAGGCGCGTCAGCAATCTGGAGTGAAAGTAATGATGGTTATACTGCCACATTCACGAAAAACGGAATTCAAAGTCGCGTGAACTACAACAAGAAAGGCAAATGGCACAGTACCATTCGCTACTATGGTGAATCAGAACTTCCCCAGGATGTTCGCCACATTGTGAAAAGTACCTATTACGATTTCTCAATTTTTGGTGTCACTGAAGTTTCTGTGGAAGACAAGAGCGCTTACATTGTTGTGCTGGAAGATAGCCGCAACTTCATTCGCGTGAAAGTATTGGATGGTGAAATGACAACCCTCGACACCTTGGTAAAAGCTAAATAACAACCCAGGAACCATCCCCGCTTACCTTTTAATTGCAAAAGCTCCCAACGGGGGCTTTTGTATTTATATGCAGAAACCTGATTACATTTAAGGTATCAATCTGCCTAATATGATTCAGCGCATTCAAACACTCTGGCTGGCACTTGAAGGTGTTGCCGGTTTTATGACTTATAAGTTACCACTTTGGAAAGGCGTTCAGGCAAATGGTACTACCCAGGAGTTCCTTGGACCCCAAAGCCTCACCCTATTTGCGCTGATCGTAATCGCAGGCCTGCTTTCGTTCGCCGCTATTTTCCTTTTTAAGAACCGAAAACTTCAAAAACAGATGACGCTGCTAGCCTTTCTCCTGGCCATTATTATTGTACCGTTAGAGTATTTTATGGTTGAATCGTTCAAATCCGCTCAACAGGAAAAAGGCGTCTCGTTTACCCAAAATTATTGGATGATCGGCGCTATCCTTCCCATCCTAATGGTCATTCTGCTTTTCCTAGCGTACAGGGGTATCCGAAAGGATGAGAAGCTCATCAAAAGTCTTGACCGCCTGAGGTAATATTTTTTTTTGAATATTGCTTTTATTCATTAAAGCATGTATACCTTTACTGTCCATTCTATCCAATCTTACTAACACAATCTGAAACTCGCTTAGTTTCCATTATCCACGGATCGGTGCCCGTCCAGTTGTAAAACCAGGAATTTTACTACCCCGTTTTGTTCTCCTCCCAGCCCCCTGAGTTCCGGTAAGCTATTCTTCAAACTAAAAGGAAACTCATGAAAAAATTGTACGCAATTTTTGCTATCCTTATTACACTTGGATGGACTCAATTCACATTCGCACAAACAGGCGTCACCAACTGCCCCGGTCCTTCACCCGCGGTAGCCACCCCCGTGAGTTCATTCGACGGGAATGGCGTCGAGACATGCAGGATCATTGGACAGGGTCTTCCCCCCGGGGCTCCTGTAAGTGTATACAATGCAGCTGGTGAACTGATTGGACAGGGGTTTGCCGACAACTCGGGCTTCGCTTGCATATTTTATCCCTGCGACCAAATCCCAACCGTCGTTTGCGCATTCGTTCCTGACGGTTGCTGCTTCGCCATCATCGCCCCTCCGGTGAGTTTGCCCATCAAATTGACCGATTTTAATGCCCGGCTGCAAAGCGACAACACCGTAAGGCTGAACTGGACATCCGCTTTCGAAGTAAACAACTACAAGTATGAGCTGGAAAAAAGCACGGATGGACGGAATTTTCATTCGGTGGCAACAATTGCCGGAGCAGGCACAAGCCTCAGGAGTTTAAACTACAGCGAAGTTGACAACAGCTTCGCGTCTGACCAGCCTACTTTCTATCGTCTCAAACAAATTGACGTAGACGGTCGATTCGAATATTCAGCGGTTGTTTATGTAAACAACAGGCGAACCAGCGGAAGGGTTACTGGAATCTTCCCGAATCCATTTCGCAACTCGATACAACTCGTGGGAATCAACACCCGTGATCTAAATGCAGACAATGTGAAAGTTTACAACACCAACGGGCAGCGCATTGCTTATAAAGTGGTTGGAACAAATGCGATTGCTATTGACCAGGGTGCGCAAAACGGCGTATACATCGTTCGTATAAAGGACCAGGTGTTTAAAGTGGTGAAGGAATAGGGGGTGTTGGTTAGCTACGTTAATTTGGTTGATTGGGTTGATTAGGTTAATTAGGTTAATTAGGTTAATTGAATTAACCCAATCAACCTAATCAACCAAATTAGCCCTTTCAATTGAAATCGTTCTTACAAGTATTTCGCCGTATAACTTTCCTTTACTTTTTTGAGGTCTTTCGGAAGCCCCTCGAATACCAGGTTTCCTCCATCTTCGCCGGCATCCGGCCCCAGGTCTATTACCCAATCGGCACTCTTGATCACATCTGTATTGTGTTCAATCACAATCACCGAATGACCTTCTTCAATCAGTGCATTGAAGGATGCCAATAATTTCCTGATGTCGTGAAAATGCAATCCCGTAGTTGGTTCATCAAAGATGAAGAGTAATTTATTTTGAGCCCTGCCTCTTCCAAGGAATGAAGCCAGCTTAACGCGTTGTGCTTCTCCGCCAGACAGCGTATCGCTGGACTGACCCAGTTTTACATAGCCCAAGCCCACATCAGAAAGGCATTTGACCTTGTTCACAATATCCTTTTCGTCTGCAAAAAACTGCAAGGCCTCGTCTACACTCATCTCCAGGATGTCGAAAATATTTTTTTCGCGGTAGGTTACTTCCAGCACTTCCTCCTTGAATCGCTTGCCATGGCAAACTTCACAGGTGAGGTGTACATCGGCAAGAAATTGCATTTCTACAATTTGTTCGCCTTCACCTTTGCAGGCATCGCATCTTCCCCCATCCACATTAAATGAAAAATGCTTGGGTTGAAATCCGCGCATTTTCGACAGCGGCTGCCGCGAATATAAATCGCGAATTTCATCGTAAGCCTTGATATAGGTAATGGGATTGCTTCGCGAGGACTTGCCGATGGGGTTTTGGTCGACCATTTCAATCTGCGAAATCGTTTCAATGTCGCCTTCAATCCCTGCATGGAGGCCAACGCGGTCAGCCGTAAATTCACCCTTTAATTTGCTCAATGCGGGTGAGAGTATTTGTTTCACCAGCGTGGTTTTTCCGCTTCCACTTACGCCGCTCACCACACAAAGCACATTCAGCGGAAATTTTACGTCAATATTTTTCAGGTTGTGTTGCCTGGCACCTTTCACCGTAATGGAACGATTCCATTTCCTCGTCTGTTTCGGCGGCTCTATTTTCAATTCACCCTTCAGGTATTGACCGGTGAGCGAGTGAGGGTTTGAAATGATTGCTTCGTAATTACCTTCTGCAACCACATGCCCGCCCAGGTGACTCGCGAACGGTCCCATGTCAATGATGTGATCTGCTTCCCGCATCATCATCTCGTCATGCTCCACAACAACCACGGTATTGCCAAGATCCCTCAATTCTTTCAACACGGAAATGAGCCTGGCCGTATCCCTCGCGTGCAGCCCAATGGATGGTTCATCCAGGATATAGAGGGAGCTGGTGAGGTTACTGCCAAGACTGCGGGTAAGTTGAATCCTTTGGCTCTCTCCTCCACTAAGTGAATTGGCAAGGCGATTGAGCGTGAGGTAACCCAGTCCAACGTCGAGCAGGGTTTTGATCCGGTGAAAAATTTCGAGGAGGATTCTTTTTCCAACCTGCCTGTCGTAGTCAGAAATATTAAGTTCATTGAACCAATGGTTCAGGTCTTTGACCGGCATTTCACAAAGCTGGCCGATGTGCAAGCCCTGAATTTGAACGTAGAGCGCTTCTTTTCTCAACCTGTATCCACCACAATCAGTGCAGGTTGTTCTTCCCCGGTAACGGGAAAGGAGAACGCGATATTGGACCTTATACAGGTTTTGTTCCACCTCCGCGAAAAAATCGTTGATCCCTTGGGCGAATTCATTTCCTTCCCAGATCACCTGGTATTGCGCGGGCGAAAGATCCATAATGGGCTTGTGAACAGGAAAATTGAATTTCCTGGCGGCTTTTACAAACTGCTCTTTCCACAAACCCAATTTTTCTCCTTTCCATGGCGCAACGGCTCCTTCATATACGCTGAGTCTTTTGTCCGGGATCACCAGGTCGGGATCGATTCCGAGTATCTGCGAAAATCCCTCGCAGGTTGGACAGGCTCCGTAAGGATTGTTAAAAGAAAAGAGATTGGGAATGGGTTCTTCGAACCGAATCCCGTCCAGTTCAAACTTATTGCTGAAAGAAATCAGCTTATCCCCTTCCACTTCCAATACGGCTGTTCCCTCGCCTTCGTAAAAGGCGGTGCCGATTGAGTCGTTCATGCGGTGGTTATCTTCCTCTTCAAATTTTCGGGTCACCAGCCTGTCAATGAGAAGGTAAGTGTTTGATCCCGGCTTCCATTTTTTGAGTTGAGCCGCATGGGCCTCGTCTAACAAATCCTCTATTCTTACGACCTCTTTATTATGGTAGATTCTTGAGAATCCCTTTTGAAGCAGAATGTTTAATTCTTCTTTTACGTCACGCTTACCCTGGAAATGAAATGGTGAAAGGATGAGCACCTTTCTTCCTTCAGGCAATGCTGTGATCGCTTTCAATACATCGGCAACATCATCCTTTTTTACTTCCCGTCCTGAAACAGGGGAAATGGTCTTCCCAATCCTTGCATACAGCAATCGGAGATAATCATAAATCTCCGTCATGCTGCCAACCGTTGACCGGGGTGTGCGCGTGATTACTTTTTGCTCGATTGCAATCGCAGGACAAAGCCCTTTGATGTAATCAACATCGGGCTTGTTCATGCGCGCCATAAATTGGCGCGCATAGGCACTAAGGCTTTCTGCATAGCGTCGCTGCCCCTCCGCAAACAATGTATCAATCGTGAGGGATGATTTTCCAGAACCGGAAACTCCCGTTACCACAATGAGATTATTACGTGGTATTTCTACGGTAATGTTCTTAAGATTGTGTACCCTCGCGCCTTTGATGAGAATGCCATCTGTTTTCCTGGCTGCGATTATCTGTTCCTTTCCTTTGACTGCACTGGCTTTCATAATGGAGAACCACAAAAGTAAATGTTAAATTGTTACCGCCTGATGAATGTATAGGATTACTATTTTAAATTTATTATTGAATCAAATGTTCATTCATCGGAGAATTTGGATCATTCGGCGAAAAAAAATTAGTTAAAATTTGGAATCCTAAAAATTATAACTATTTTAGTTTCTCCAATATCCAGTTCAAGGTGAAAAACCTATTGCCTATCGTAATAGACTTCTACACTTGGATCTGTTTATTGGCATAACAGAATCCCTAACCGATCAAAACCGTAGAAGTTTATGAAATCCC
>Ga0157375_10000481_pt1 | contig 36338 bp, 37 predicted proteins | sample M35metaG_FD_115311 | JGI IMG/M metagenome (GOLD analysis project Ga0157375, IMG submission 115311) | Miscanthus rhizosphere microbial communities from Kellogg Biological Station, Michigan, USA - M3-5 metaG | ecosystem: Host-associated > Plants > Roots > Rhizosphere > Soil | place: USA: Michigan... | reverse complement strand
GAGGTGCTACGCTACGACCGCGGTGTGACGGATCAGTTCAATTCGACGGTGACGTATGCGAGTGTGGTGTTTTTCTAGAGCAGGCTGCTGAAAGTAGACCTTTTGCACAACAGAGAAGAGGAATTGCGGTGGGATGCTATTTGCTCGCTAAGTCAAATTGCCTATTTCGAGCCTCGTGCTAGTGGTTCAGTCAGTCAAAGCCTCTCCAGGCAATCGACCGCGTGGCCCATGCGATTTATGAAGGGACATTGAAGGTCAAGACCTTGAGCGTCATTTCACGACTAGCGTCATCTCGATGGGAGAAGATATAACGAAAATTGGTTTCTGATTGAGGGCCAAGATCGCGTTTCCAATTAGGGTGAATCCTAATCGTCTCTTCGATTGTCTTCAACACTTTTGAAAAATCTTTGTTACGATTAAAAACAATGACTGCCACTTTTGTATCTCGCCAGCTGCTGTACCCGAGAAGCTGATCCAATGTATCCAGGAGCTTCTTTGCACCACCCCAGTACTTACATTCGGCGATGAAGATATTTCTTCCATCTGAACGAATAAGGATGTCAGTTTTTCCCTCATAGTTAAACGTTTCTCCAGTAGCCTGCCCTTCGTAGTGTCCATTAAGTTGCACAAGAAAATGTGAGCGTAGAGTCTCTTCATCCATGGACGCAAATGCGGAAGGGCTTAGCTCCATGACCCTGGCCATATTCTCAATCACACCAAGAATATGTTCATAATCAGAAGCCGAAAGAGTTGGTTCAGGCTTATAGGCTGTGGTGCTGGCGGGGGGAAGGGCTCGGGATATCTTACGACGCACCTCGGGCGCAACATACGTGCGAGGAGAACCCTCGCGTTCCTTCATCTTGAAACCAAGCGATGAGACGAGGCTGCGATCCGCCAGGAGTTTCTGTCTTCTCTGTTCAATTGCATTTCGCGCGATTGTCGCGATTGAATTGTTCAAGTCTTGAACGTTCGTTCGAAGGTTCGTGAGGCAGTTCTCGATGTGGGTTAGAGCTCGATCAATTTCAGATTGCACCTGCTCAGCAGTTAATTCTGTCCCCTCAATTCGCAGGACCAATTGTCCATTTTCGACTTTCCCACAGGGCGGGTTTAAAGTAAACATCGAGGGCTGAATCTTGAATGCCTCGGGCTCGCCGTTAAATGGAATTGATACTTCAATTGCCGTTCCTGGCATGAAAAAGGACCGATTCCTATCACGAATGAAGCGTCTATAATCTCCGCTAACGTCAATCTGTATCTCCTGCTGATCTGCAATAATCTCGTCTCTTTGAAGGACAGATATGTCAATTCTGTAATTATTTTCGAAGTAGCTGCATAGATCATCAATCGACGTATTGAGCAATCTCTCTCCGTCTAGAGCAGCAATCTCATCCGTGATCAACTTCCTTTGACGTTGGTCAACCGAGAACCAATCGATATTTGAAAATAGATAGTTGTATTCATTCATTCCTGCTGCCAGAGTTTATAATGGTTGCCGATTAAGGTAGCTGTGAAAAAGAAATCGTTCCCTTTACCCTAACACTACCGTAGCGATTGCTACGTGACCTGTCAACGATTACCATCGGAAATTAGATCCGGTTGTGCGATCGAGACCCGTCCGGTCCTGTTGAACCGTCGACCTTCTTGGTCATTTAGCTCATTATTAAAGTCGGATGAAACATAAAATACTTATATCAGTGAGGTTATACGTATGAATGATCTGATTGGAATTCCCAACGAACCATGATAGGAAATTGATAGTAGTTGGAAAAGGAGGCGTGCCGATGGTCAAGATCTATGAGAACAGCAGCAATCGCTTGCTCGGACAGATCAGTGAAGCGCAATTACAAGTATTGATTGATCAGCTCGAAGAAGAATCGGGGAACGATCAAGATTATTTCCTCAATCGAGATACGCTGGATCTGCTGGCAAAGGGGGGGGCGGAGCCGCAGACGTTAGCGATTTTGGAGACGGCACTAGGCACGTCGGGACAGGGAGAAATACGTTGGGTGAAGGAGTAGTTTCCCAGATAGGGGCGGCAGGAACACCGGGGGCCGACGCTCAGGTATCTTTTTCAGTTTGCCGTTCTCTGATTTGTTGGAGTAAGGCGGGAGAGATTTCGCCGGCCTTTGAAAAGTCGTGACGAGCATTTTTCGGCTCATTGAGGGCGAGGTAGACGAGTCCACGCGCAAGATAGGCTTCGGCATTGGTCGTATCGAGCGTGATCGAAATGGAAGTGTCTGAGAGCGCGCCGACCAGATCGCCGATCTCAAGTTTGGCGAGGCCCCGGAGCAAATACGGCTCGGCGTAGCGCGGGCGATGGACACCGCCCGTGTCGTGTCGTCCAGCACGGCTTGATAGCGATGCAGGGTTAATTCGACGCGCCCGCGTGCGGCATACGCATATTCGTAATTGGGATGGAGTTGAATCGCCTGTCCCAAGTCTTCCAAGGCGCCCTGCGTATCTTCCAGAAGAAATTTGGCCCATCCGCGATTGGCGTAGACGATTGGATCGCCAGGGGCGAGACGAATGGCTTCCGAATAATCCTCAACGGCTTCCGGCACGTCGCCGAGCGACAACAATGTTTTGGCCCGGGCAAAGTACGTTTTCGGGTGATCGTCACCCAATGCGATCGCCCGATTCAGATCTTCCCGTGCCGGACCGAACTCTCCAAGCTGCATATGCGCCTCAGCTCGCAACACATACGCTCCCCTTAGCTCGGGATTATAAGTCATCGCTAGGGAAAAGTCGGCGAGGGCGTCCTGCGGGTTGCCGCTTAAAAGTTTGACCCAACCACGATTGACATAGGCTTCGGGATGATGAGGATCCTGCTTAAGAGCGGCTTCGACGTCGCGCATGGCTCCTTGCAAGTCTCCCAATTGGATGCGTACATGACTGCGATTAGCAAAGGCGTGCGCGTCGGCGGCCGTCAACGTCAGCGCCTGATTGTAATCGTCAAGGGCGGCCGACCAATCGCCGATATCGCCGCGAACGTCTCCGCGTAAGCGATAGCCCCAGGCATTGGCGGGGGCCAACGCGATCATCCGTGACAAATCGTCGAGGGCGCCGGGTACATCGCCGAGTTTGCGTTTGGTGCCGGCACGATTGGCGTATGCCAGCGCATGGGAGGGGGCCAGCTCAATGGCTTTGGTGTTGTCTTCAAGCGCGCCGGGATAATCTTGCAAGTTGTACTTGGCGATCGCGCGAATCATGTACGAGTCGGAGGGCTGCTGCGAGTCTAAACGAAGCGATTCCGTGGCGTCGCGGTTGGCCCCGGCATAGTCGCCCATCTGCAACCGTATCGCCGCACGCGTTGCATAAGCCACCGCATACTCGGGGCGGAGCTGGATAGCGCGAGACGCGTCGTCAATGGCCCCGACAAAGTCCTTCGCACGATACTTGGCCACCGCTTGTTTGGTATAAAAAGTGGCGCGGCCGTCGGAGTTGACTTCAGAAGATACAAATGCTGGGGAGCCCTCGGTCGGCGCGATCCGTGATTCGTGATGAGCGCATGCTCCAAGAATCAGGACAGTGGCGGCAATTGCGCACCATTGAGAGGCAACGATAACGATGTGATGCGGCATAAAACCTCAGCCGCATTGTGCCGCTGTCTTCTTATTTCGCCTATCATCTTTTAGGAAGGGATGAAGAGTTGAAGGCCCTACACGGAACAAAGTAGACAGGCGATTGGAACGGATGGGCTTCGAGCTTATTCCTTGACCATAATGACCATCTCGACCGGGTCCAGGGGATTATCCCGATCGTCTCGTGGCACCGCGACGATTTTATCCAACACTTCAATTCCGCGGTAGACCTCGCCGAATACCGTATAGCGTCGATCGAGTCCGCTCGAGTCCGCCACGCAAATGAAAAACTGAGAGCCGCTGTCGTTGAAATCACGGGTGCTGTTGCTTTCGCGCGGCATCTTGGCCATGGAGATGGCGCCGCGTTTATGCGGCTGATCATTCGGTTCGGGAGGCAGGCCGTACCCCGGCCCTCCTGTCCCGTGCAATTCTCGCGGGGGAGTTTTGCTTGCAGGGTCGCCCCCTTGAATCATGAAACCGGGAATGACGCGGTGGAAACAGATGCCGTTATAGAACCCTATTTTTGTGAGATTGATGAAATTTTCCACGTGCCGCGGTGCCGCATCCGGATACAGCTTGACCAGCATATCACCGAATTTCGTTGAGATCACGACCCGAGGATTCTTCTTTTCAAATTGCATGGCCATAGTGAAATTTAGCAGTATGGAACGGCGTTTCGCAAGGAAGTCCGACCGTCGGTTGGACGCAAGTGAAAAGGCATTCCGGGCCGCCTATCTCTTGACATTGCGCACGACTGAGGAGCAGGGTGCCTTGCCTGGGCACGTAGATATACGCGCCGTTGGAGAAGAAGAAGCCAGATCCCGCTTGTGTCAAGAACGGTGGCTAACGACCCGACTGCAAAGGCTAGACGCGTAATGGTACACAGCGCGTGATGCTTACCACCATGAATCGTCTCTCCCTGTTCTGGAGCACCGATCGCAGTCTCAGCGTGTTCCTCGGCCTGCTGCTCGTGGCCGTCTTCATCGTCCTTCCTTTGGCGGAACAGGAAGGGATGCTGATCGCGAGCGTCGGGTTTTCGGTGCTGCTTGTCTCGGGCGTCGCTCTCGTTGCAAAGAATCGGATGACCAGAGGGCTGGTGGCGGGGTCTGCGGGAGTGGCGCTCATTATTCACTGGACTCAGCACGTCGTGCCGGGCACGGGCCTCTCCATGATGAGCGCCTTTTCGTCGCTCTGTTTTCTTGGGATCCTTGCGGGCGTCGTCTTTCGTGAGGTGTTAAACAAGGGGCCCATCACACTGCATCGGGTGCAAGGCGCCGTCGCCGTATATCTCTTACTGGGACTGATCTGGGCATTTGCCTATGATATGGTTCTTCTTTCTGCGCCGGACGCGTTTCACTCCTCCGAACTCACGGTGCAGCATAAGACGGTCACCCCTCCCTTGATCTATTTTAGTGTCATGACGCTCACGACGGTGGGTTACGGCGATATCACGCCCATTCATCCTATGGCCAGGGCGTTGGCCATGTTGGAGGCGGTCATCGGACAACTGTTTCCAGTCATTCTCATCGCGCGCCTGGTCGCGATGGAGTTACAATTTCGAAACAGCAGATAGCTTCCGCGTACTCTAATCTTTTCGTGCGCGCAGACCATCACCCGGTTTGATTCGGCTCCACATCGCGGCTCCCGCCAGGGCGGTGCATGCGGCTACTCCTAATGCCGCGGACCAGCCGAGCCGTTCTGCCAGCCAGGGCGTGAGCATAGGCGAAAGCACGCCGCCAAGATTCGCCCCCGTATTCATGAGGCCGGACAGTACGCCGGCATGACGCGGACTGATATCGACCGTCGAAGACCAATAGGCGCCGACGGGGAAGTAGAGCCACCCCGCGCCGAGCGAGAGAAACACAATGGCCGCATACGCCGACTCGATGAACGCGCCCACGACAATGGAGACGGCCGCCAAGGCCATACCTATTCCGCCCACGACTGCGCGGCCTCGATTCACGCCCCACCGAGTCGCCAGCCGATCGGTGACCCATCCGCCGAGAGGGCAGAACACTGCCATGGCCAAGAACGGGCCTGACGCAAAGACTGCTCCGCGAAGTACACCAAATCCGCGCACGTTGACGAGGTAGAGATAAAACCAGGACATGTAAATATAGGCGACATAGCCCAGGCAGCTGTAGCTCATCACGAGCCACCAGACCGTGGGCGTGGTGGCGATCGCCTTCCAGGGGGAATCTGTTTCGGCGGACAAGGGCCGAGGCGTCAGGGCATCTTCGATCAGTGCAACTTCTGCCGCATTGACATGCGGGTGATCGGCGGGCCGATCAGTCGCATAGAGAACCCACAGCATGGCCACGAACAGACCGAGCAGGGCAGCGGCATAGAACGCCGTTTGCCAGCCAAAGTTGACCATGATCCACGCCGTCACGGGAGGCGTCATGGCCGACCCGATGCCGATGCCGCCGATGGCGATGCCGATTCCAAGCCCTCGTTCTTGCGGCGCCAGCCAATTCGCCACCGTGCGGTTGAAGTTCGGCAATGCGGCCGCCTCTCCGACGCCGACCAGAAATCGCACGAGGAGCAACGATCCGAGCGCACCGATCGCGACTGCAACGGGCAGGACTGCCGCCACCGCAGTCAGGGCTGTAAATACCGACCACCAGATGATCGCCAAGGTCAGCACGCGTTTTGCGCCCCAACGATCGCCCAGCCATCCACCCGGGATTTGACAAAGGGCATAGCCAAACACGAAGGCGGAAAAGATCTGACCCATCTGCAGATCCGTCAATCCGAGGGCGGGCATCATTTGTCGGGCGGTCACCGAAATGTTGACGCGGTCGATATAGGTCACGATGCTGATCGCACACAACAGGGCGGCAATGCGCCATCGTATGCGTGTGGGAGCGGCATGGGTCATCTGTGAAGCCGTAATCGGTGAATCGTGCGCATAATGTCGGCGAGGCACTGTACTGAGCATGGACTAAGGAATCAAGCGCGTATCGAGTCGCACTATAGTTTGACGGCGATCTGCGGAACGGGCTATAGAAGACGACCTCTATGATGAGTGAAGTTCAAAGACGACGCCGTCGTCGGCGCTCCCGCCGGCTGTTGGTCATCATGCTCATAAGCCTCGCGGTGCTGAGTGGAGTGTTGTTGGTGCGCACGGCTCTTGTCACGTCAAGGCAAATGACGGTCGATTCGGCATCGCCCATCTCTGTCGATGCTAAGACGGCCGCGTCCCGGTTGGGACAGGCCCTGCAGTTCCGGACCATCTCGTATCAAGACCGGTCGTCGCCGAATCGGGAGGCGTTCATCGGGCTGCATCAGTATCTCGCCAAATCATTTCCGGAGACGCATCGAAAGCTTCAGCGAGATCTCATGAACGAATACAGTCTGCTCTATACCTGGACGGGGACGGAGCCGACCTTACCGCCCATCCTCTTATTAGGGCACTTGGATGTCGTGCCGGTCGAGCCGGGGACGGAAAAAGAATGGACCTATCCCGCCTTCGCCGGGACCGTCGCCGATGGTCACATTTGGGGACGAGGCGCCATGGACGACAAGGTGGCGGTGCTCGGGCCGTTGGAAGCCGTCGAGCACTTGCTCCAAGAGCGTTTCGCGCCGCGCCGAACGGTGATCATGGCATTCGGCCACGACGAAGAAGTGGGTGGGGAGAAGGGGGCAAAGTCCATCGTCGCACGGCTGGCGCAACGCGGCGTGCGTCCCTCCTTGGTGCTCGATGAGGGAATGGCCATTCTTCAAGGCATCGTGCCGGGGATGTCGCGTCCCGTTGCCTCGATCGGTGTCGCTGAAAAAGGCTATCTCAGTCTTGAATTGATTGCCGAAGGGGAAGGGGGCCATTCGTCGATGCCGCCCCACGACACGAGCGTCGGTATCTTGGCGTCAGCGATCCATGCGCTGGAATCCCATCCCATGCCCGCGCACACCGATGGCCCCGTGGGCGCCTTGTTTCAATTTCTCGGTCCAGAGATGCCGATGGGACCGCGTGTAGCATTGGCCAATCTCTGGCTATTCGATCCCGTCCTGAGGTATCTCCTCGACCGTGGCCCCTCCACGCGCGCCCTGATCCGCACCACGTTTGCGCCCACCATGCTGGAAGGAAGCTTGAAGGAGAATGTATTGCCGGGCAAGGCCCGAGCCGTGGTCAACGTACGTGTGCATCCTTCGGACACCGTCGATGAGACAACCGCCCACGTCACACGCGTCATCAACGATTCACGGGTCACAACCAGGCCGCTCTCCGACATCCGAAGCGATCCGTCTCCCGTCTCGCCGACTGGATCGTCGACCTTTAGCCTGTTGCAACGTACGATCACTCAACAATTTCCAGACGCGATTGTCGCGCCGGGATTAGTGTTGGGCGCGACGGATTCCCGCCATTATCAGCCGCTCAGCGACCAGATTTTTCGCTTCCTCCCCATCCGCGTCACTGCTCAAGATATCGCGCGCATCCATGGCGTAAACGAGCGGCTGGCGATCGACAACTATGGCGATATCATCGCCTTCTATATTCGATTGATCCGGAACTTCAACGAGTAGGATTCGTTTCGCGAACGCGTGACGGGAGGTCCAGCTTTGGCGACGGGCGGATGTCCGCCTTGAGCATGGTCGCCATATGGTCCAAGGCTTCGGCATTTGCGCGCGGACTATTGGAGAGGATGCAATCGGTAGGAACGCAGAGTTCAAAGTCCCGCATATAGGCGTCGGCGGCGGTATACAGAATGCAGCTGTTGCCGGCGATGCCGGTTAAGATGAGACGCCGTGTGTTCAGGACACCGAGAAGCAGTTCCAGCGGTGTCGCGTAAAACGCAGAGTGCTTGGGCTTCAAGACGAAATAGTCGTCTTCATCCGGATGCAACTGTTTGGTAATCTCCTTGCCGCGACAGGGCTCTTCCAGGCAGCGCGCCACCAGTTTTTGAAAGTCCGATCGCCATTGTCCGAAATTATCGTTGACGTAGATGACCGGGAATCCGGCTGTCTTGACGCGACGCTTGAGCTCCGCAATGCGTTCCGCTGTCGTGAGGATAGCCGGAAACATCTTGTCTGCATCCTCAAAGGAAAACTCGTTGATCATGTCGATGATCAACAGGCACGTGTGTGCACTCGTGAAGGCCGGCGATGGTTCAGGAGACACGGGTCGATTCCCTAGGAGTGTCCAATTGAGTGAGCTTGCGGCGAACCTGACGCAGGTCGTCCACAAAACGCTGATAGTCCATTTCCTGTTGCGCGTGATCGATCTGGCGCAAGATCGAGGATGGATGGATGGTCACAAAAGTTGCGGGCGCCCACGGCGTTTCCGCTAAGCGGCCTCGGACGTCTTGAATGCGAACCATCTTACCGAACACCGATTGCGCGGCGGTCGCGCCAAGACAGACGAGGATGCGCGGGCGGATCGCGTGCAGCTCCGATTCGAGCCACGGGCGGCAGGCGGCGATCTCGCCGGCCGACGGGCGTTTGTGTTTGCGGCGCTTGCCTTGCGGCTCCCATTTAAAGTGCTTGACCGCATTGGTCACATAGACCTCATGGCGAGCGATGTCGGCTTCTACCAAGGCTTTGTCCAGTATTCGCCCCGCCGGTCCCACAAAGGGATGGCCTTGGAGATCTTCTTGATCGCCGGGCTGTTCCCCGACGAAGAGTATCTTTGCGTGAGCGACGCCTTCCCCAAACACGGTCTGCGTCGCCTTCCGATACAGATCGCACCCCGTGCAGTGTTCGGCCGCCTCGCGTAATTTGCGAAGGGTGGGTTTCGCGGGAATAAATTGCGCGGCGGAACGCTCGGGCGATCGTGTCGGCATGGCTCACGATACCACGCCCTTCTCCTGCCATGTGCCCATTGGATAGTGTAGCGTCGTATCCGGCGGTTTGTGGACAGCCTGTAGGTCTGTGACCGTCAGGGTCACGATGCCGAAGCTGCTTTCTACCAATCCTCGCAGCACATAGGGCTGGTGCGAATTCAGGAGATGGCAGCAGCGGCGATAGATGTCCGGAAAAAGCGTGGCATCGTAGAGCGCCGTTTCATCTTCGAACGTGGCAAATTCCATCGGCAGACCGTCTTTAGTCTCGGCGAACTTTTCCGTGATGAGCCACCCGATCATCGTGATATGCCGCCCGACATGCGCGGCCATGTCTACACCGAAGACGGGCCGCAGGTGTGCAAGCTGCGTATGATACAGACGGAGTGGGTGGCGGCTCACGACGAATCCGAATGACTCGGCTTCGTGCGCGATCTTTTGATTCGCGTCATAATCCTCGGGAATCGGAAGGCCGGAGACCGCTTTCTTCCCGGCAAGAACGCGCCAGAGGAGGGCGGGGCGGGTGAGTTCGCCTGCGATCGTATCGCAACAACCGGCTTTGATGAGCGCTCGGGCTTGCGCCGCCTCAGGCTTAACGCGTGCGAGAAAATCTTGAAAAGATCGAAAGGGACCATGGTCGGTCCGTTCGGTGACGAGGCGTTTACCCACTGTGTCGGGAATCGTCTTGACTTGCATGAACCCCATGCGAATCGTGTGTCCCGAGCCGGTGTAGGTCCAGTCGCTGAGGTTCACATCCGGCGGCAGCACGGTCAGACCCATGCGACGCGCTTCTGAGATATAGGCAAAGGTCGAATAAAATCCGCCTTGATTGCTAATGACCGCGGCAAGAAACTCAGCCGGATAGTGGACGCGCAGATAGGCGCATTTAAACGACACCTGCGCATAGCTGGCGGAGTGCGGTTTACAGAAACTGTAACCGGCGAAGCTCATGATCATCTTCCAGATCACGGCAATCGTCTGAGCGCTGGCGCCATTGCGTGCAGCGCCTTCACAAAATTGGCTGTAATAATCGCGAAGCTGTTTTTCCTTATGCTTCTTGCTGATGACCTTCCGAAGTTGATCGGCATCGTCCACGGAAAAGCCGGCTAACGCCATCGCGACCTTGGTGACATCTTCTTGATAGACCATGATGCCGTGCGTCTCTTCCAAAATCGTTTTCAAAAGAGGATGCCACGGTTCATACGGTTCGCCTTGCGCCCGCCGGATAAACTCTTCGATAAACGGATTGGCCGCGGGCCGAACCAGGGACGAGACCATCACGAGGTATTCGAAGGCATCCGCATAGGGAAGACGATCGGCGGGCATGCCGCTCCAAAGTTTTTTCAACAGCAATCGCGTGGCGGGCGATTCGATATAGAAACACCCCATCGTATCGCCGCGGCGGATCAGCGCCTGCGTCGCCGGATCGTCGATCGGGTCCCACGCGGCATAGTCGATCTTCCGGCCGGTGTTCCGTTCGATTGCCTTCAGCGCGTCCCGGATCACCGCCAGGGATCGATTGCCTAAGAGATCGATCTTCACTAATCCGGCCTCTTCCGTTTGATCTTTTTCCCATTGGATCACCGGCACCCCTTTCGCCGCGGTCTCGACGGGTACGTACTGCCGGATCTCGTGAGGCACAATGACGATGCCTCCACAATGGAGTGAGAGGTGACGAAAATGATTTTGAACCAGGACGGCGGCCTGCAGGATGTCCGGCCAGGGGACCTTGAGTTGCAGGTCTTTGCAGAGTGTGGTGGCCCATGTGGTCGCGGACGGCATTTGATCGAACCACAAAAAGTCCTTGCGACGCATCACCAAATTCGAGGTCCGGCCGATTTCTTCGGCGGGCATGCCGTAGACTTTCGCGACTTCGCGGATCGAGGCGCGAAGACCCAAGGTGTTTTGATTCGCCACCATGGCGGCTTGCTCCCCGCCATACGTCTTGAACACCCACTCAAGAATCTTGTCTCGTTCGTCCCATGGGAAATCGATGTCGATGTCCGGAGGATCTTTCCGGCCGCGATTTAAAAAGCGTTCAAAAAATAAGTGATGTTTCATGGGATCGATATGGGTGATGCCCAGACAGTACGACACGATGGATGCAGCGACCGAGCCTCGCCCGCACGTGCGCGGCGCCTGTCGGACAATTTCCTCGACGATCAAAAAATAATGCGCAAAGCCTTTGTCGCGAATGAGCGTGAGTTCGTGCTCAATTCGTTCGCGAATGTCTAATGACAGCGTCCCGTAACGCGTGAGCGCACCCCCGTAGGTTTTGTCTTTGAGGAGATCGAAGCTCTCTCCATCGGAGAGTCGCCGAAAAGTCGGGAAAATGGTCTCGCCAAAGCGCCAGTCGGTATGACATGCAGCGGCAATGCGGCCCGTATTCTCCAAGGCGGCAGGGACGTGCGGAAAATATTGTTCCATCAGCGCCGCCGGCATGAGCCAATGCGTAGGCGTACAACAGACGCTCGGCGAGAGGCGAGACAGCGTCGTGTTGAGAGCGATGGCTCGGAGCAGGCGATGCACGGTAAAGCCGGCGGGGTGCAGAAAGCGCGCGCGGGTCGTCGCGACCGGCGGAAGACCGGTCCGTCGGCTAAAGGCAAGCGCGGCTGACATCGTCGGGCCGGGCGTCAATTCGACGTAGAGATCTTCTGCCGACTCGTGCGCCCACGCCGTGAGCGCCTGTTCGTCGTCGGTGATGCAGATGAGCCCCCGGCGGTACCGGCTTACGGCATCGATCAAATTGAAGGCACGATCGCGATGCCGGTCCGAAAGCAAACGGCAGAGATTTCCATAACCGTCGGGCGTTTTCGCGAGCAGGACGGCTCGGTGATGCTCGGGAAGGAGCGCGTCCGATGGGACAAGAGCCTGTCTTGGCAGGCTCGGGGCGGGAGGGTGAGATGACGCTTGGGACGGGGGAGTGTAATAAAACACTACGTCGGCTCCCAAGATCGGCTTGATCCCCACGTCGCGCGCGGCTTGCAGAAAGCGAATGGCTCCGTACAGGCCGTTCGTATCCGTCAAGGCCATGGTCGTCGCACCTTGCGCTTTGACGGCTTGGCACAGGGCATCGACAGAAGACACGCCCTCCATCGGCGAGTAGTCCGAGTGGACATGGAGGTGGACAAAGGAGGGCATTATTCTTCCTTTAATGAAAGAGTGCGTCCTCGTTGAATGGCGCGCGCCCCGAATCGATCCCGCACGCGATCGAGCGCGAGCGTCAGGCGTTCGGCGCGCGCGCACTGCGCCAGTGCACGCGATCGTTCGGCATCGAAGAGCAGCAATTGTGGCCCCCACGGATCTGCCGGTGATTCAAAGTGGTCGAGCCGAACCGTCATGGTCTGTAGACGGACCCGCCGTCGAAAGCAACGAAAGAATAGGGTGCGAAGATGGGGGAAGATCTCCGACTCCCACCACGTGCCGGGATCGAGCGGCTGATGCCTGGAGGCCTCCACGTGATCGCTGTGCCGAACCGTCAGGCGCAGGCGCCGGCATACGCGATGTTGGCGACGTAGCGTTCGGCATAGCTGTTCAAGGAGTCGATATAAGACACCGAGCAACCGTTCATCGTCGATCTCATCCGGCGAGACAGAAATCGATTGCTCCAAACACGGTTGCTGGACCGTCGGCAGCACCGGCGAAGGGTCGATGCCACGCGCCCATCCATGCAATGTGGCGGCAGAAGGGCCAAGCACGAGCTGGAGATACGGAAGGGGTGTTTCGGCAATCTGACCGAGCGTCCGAAGATTTAAATCTTCAAGTATTGATAGATATATATTATGCAAGATACTGTTTATATTATGAAGTGAAAAAATTGAAAAAGGGGACATGAAGGTGGGTTCAAGGCCGGGACGCACTTCGCAAAGTTGAGGCGGTTGCACGAGGGTCGTGGCGACGCGGGACACTAATTTATTGGTCCCCACACCCAGCACGCCGGTTAAACGCTCGCGTCGGATTACCTCGCGTTCAATCCTCATCGCGGTATCGACCGCAGGACCGAAGAGCCGCTGCGTGCCGGTTAAATCTAAAAAGACGTGGCCGGGACCTACCGGTTCCCACACGGGCGCGTATTCGGCCATGATGTGCTGAAGACGCTGATGAACCGCGGCGGCTTGGATGGGATTGGGGGGAAAGATCTGCATGCGAGGACATAATCGACGGGCCAGCTCCACCGACATGCCGGTCCGTACGCCGTCTTCAGAGGCTTCCTGCGAGACTTCTCGCAGACAGGCCCGCGCACTCGGCAGCGTGCCGATGGCGATGGGCCGACTCCGCAAGGCGCTCTCGTGGCGGCGCACGAGCGCAATCTCGAACGACGGAATTTGGAAAAAGGCAATGTGGCGATCCATTGGCTAAGTCACAAGTGATGTATCCAATGGTTACATAGGAGGAGAAGTGAGTCAAGGAGGGAAAAGTGCTCTCTCAAGAAGTCCATAAGGGAAACGCAGAAGAAAGGGAAAGGAATGTGAGTTCAAGGTCAGTGATGTCGGAAAAATGGCCAATGCACGTTCAAGACACTCACCAAACTCTCGCTTTCAAACCCTACGTCGTCCTCTTGACTTATCAATAAATATTGATATATAGAGTTGGCGATGGCAGTACGTGATGATATAGCCCGCACGGAGACGGCTCGTCTCTTCCATGCGCTTTCTGACGAGACGCGGTTGGAAATTCTGGAGCGGCTGCGAACTGGAGAGCAATGTGTCTGTGATTTGATGGAAGCGCTCGGCGCAGCGCAGTCACGTCTCTCCTTTCATCTCAAAGTACTTAAGGAGGCGCGTCTGATTCGTGACCGTCCTGAAGGTCGCTGGATCTACTATTCCCTCAATGAAGATGGCGTACGTGCGATTGAGGGTGTCGCGCAAACCTTGCGGGAACGACCAGCCAAGCAATCGTCGCCTTCTCGCTGTTGCTGATTTTTTTTGGCTTCTACGTATCAAGAAATCTTGATTGAATGGAGGTGCGTTATGAATACGCCCGAGGAACTGAAGGCCATCGTGCGAGGTGAGTACGGGCAGGCGGCACGACAAGCCAAGCAGGGAGGAAGTTCGTGCTGTAGCACCGTTTGCACAATCACCATCGATCCCATCACCGGCGATTTATATCATCCAAGTCAGACGGCAAACCTACCACAAGCCGCGATCGCCGCTTCATTGGGGTGTGGCAATCCAACCGCATTGGCCGACATCCATCCCGGCGAGACGGTGCTTGATCTCGGCTCCGGTGGAGGCATCGATGTCCTGTTGTCAGCCCGTCGTGTGGGCCCAACCGGCAAAGTCTACGGGCTCGACATGACGGACGAGATGTTATCGGTGGCGCATGAGAATCAAGCTAAGGCAAAGATACACAACGTCGAATTTCTCAAAGGGGAGATCGAGGCCATCCCGTTGGCCGATGCCACTGTTGATCTGATTATTTCGAATTGCGTCATTAATCTCTCACCTGAAAAAGACCGAGTCTTCGCCGAGGCGTATCGTGTCCTCAAGCCCGGAGGTCGTCTCGCGATCTCGGATATTGTCGTTCGAGGCAGCGTGCAAGCCCAAATTCGAAAGAACCTCGAGCTGTGGGCCGGCTGCGTCGCCGGAGCGCTCGAAGAAAGCGACTATCGCGCCTTCCTGGCGAAAGCTGGATTTGACGCCATCGAAATCGTGCCCACCCGTGTGTACAGCCTTGAGGATGCCCGAGGCTTTTTAAGCGGCGCTGGGCTTGATGTAGACGCCGTGGCGCCGCGCATCCAAGACCGCTTCATGAGTGCCTTTATCCGGGCACGCAAGGGCATGGGCGGCGAGTAACATCGATTCATTCGTTAAAGGAGTTGATATGGAACGCACAAGAGACATGATGCCTGTCCCAGCACAGCGAAAGCGACTCGGAGTGTTTGAACGCTACCTGAGCGTATGGGTCGGACTCTGTATGGTCTTCGGCGTCCTTCTCGGGCAATTGACGCCACAGCTCGTTCAGAGTCTCCGCAGCCTGGAATTCGGGACCAGCAGTCACATTAATCTTCCGATTGCGTTGCTCATTTGGCTGATGATCATCCCCATGATGATGAAAGTGGACTTCGCCTCGATACGACGAGTCGGGGACAGCCCAAAGGGCCTCCTTGTGACGCTTGTGGTGAATTGGCTGGTGAAGCCGTTTTCCATGGCCCTCTTAGCCTGGTTCTTTTTTCGGATCGTCTTCTCGGCCTGGATGAGTCCTACGGAAGCCGATCAATACATTGCGGGGTGCATCATTCTAGCGGCGGCCCCGTGCACGGCCATGGTCTTTGTCTGGAGTTACCTGACGGATGGCGATCCTGGGTATACCTTGGTGCAGGTCTCCGTGAACGATCTGATCATGTTGGTCTTGTTTGCCCCGATCGTCGGTCTGCTGGTGCAAGGCGCGTCTTCATTGCAGATTCCTTACGCCGTCCTATTCTATTCCGTCCTCGCGTTCATCGTGATCCCGCTGGCCGTAGGCATGCTCCTTCGCTACATGCTGATCCAACGGTTGGGACGTCGTTGGTTTGAGGACAGTTTTCTGCCACGACTGGGACCGATCACCATTCTCGCGCTGCTGTCGACCCTCGTCCTCATCTTTGCCTTTCAGGCCGAAAACATTCTAGGCAAAGCGTGGCACGTCGTGTTAATTGCCATTCCAATTCTCATTCAAGTCTATTTGAATGCGGGGGTGGCCTATGGGGCGATGCACTGGCTGCGCGTGCCTTATCCCATCGCGGCACCAGGGGCATTGATTGGAGCCAGCAACTTTTTCGAGCTAGCGGTTGCGACGGCGATCGCACTCTTTGGACCCGAGTCAGGAGCCGCGCTCGCTACGGTCGTGGGAGTTCTCGTGGAAGTCCCTGTGATGCTGTCGGTGTGTGCTGCGTGTAATAGAACGCGGCACTGGTTTCCCATGGCGCCTGCCGAAACATCGCCGTCCGGCCAGGGTGGGCTTCGAGCGCAGCGGATCATTCGGCAAACGTAAAGCAACCCTTTCGCCGCGCCTGCCTATCTTAGTTGGGAACATTTTAATTACTTAGAATTTAAGGAGGCACTATCATGAAACGCCTACATATCCATGTGAGTGTGGATAAACTTGAAGAGTCCATTCGATTTTACAACACGCTGTTTGGCGTTGATCCTGTGAAAAGAAAATCGGATTACGCCAAATGGTTGCTGGAAGATCCCCGGGTGAACTTCGCCATCTCCACGCGTGGGAAGACCAAAGGCATCGATCACTTGGGCATTCAAGTCGAGGAAGAAGAGGAACTGGCTGAACTGCGCGGACGCCTTACGGCAGGTGACCTGCCGGTGGTCAATGAAGGCGAAACCGTCTGTTGTTATGCGGTGTCGGACAAATCTTGGATCCAAGACCCGACCGGTATTGCATGGGAAGCCTATCGAACGATGGAGGACGCTGAGCTCTTCTCTAGCCAAACTGATCAGGCTGAGAGTGCTTGCTGCACGCCACAAACGATGGGTGCGACTAATTGCTGTGAACCTTCCGAAAAGACGGCTGGATGCTGCGATTAATGGGAGCTGATCCAATCAAAGTGTTAGTGCTGTGCACGGGAAATTCCTGTCGTTCGGTCATGGCGGAGGCTCTGATTAATCATCTCGGTCGGGGGCGATATCTGGCATGGAGCGCGGGAAGCCACCCAACGGGATCGATTCACCCACAATCGATCCAGACGTTGCAGCGACATGGAGTTCATCCTGGTCAGCCGCGTAGCAAGTCATGGAATGAGTTTGCGGATCAGCCGTTTGATTTGGTGATTACGGTATGCGATCAGGCCGCGGGCGAAAGCTGCCCTCTTTTTCCCGGTCAGCCAAACAAACTGCATTGGAGTACGCCCGATCCGGCGAAAGCACAGGGATCGGAGGCCGAAAAAGCGATGGCGTTTGATCGCGTGTTTGTCATGCTCAAGAACCGGATTCAGGATCTAGTACAGTGCCCGCCGTCTCATTTTGCGTCGTATCCTGAAAATTGAACACTGACCTCATGAGTATGGCACCTACAACCTTGACAGATTCTTGTTCTTGTCGACCAACGAGATCGCCTGAAAAGCTTTGCGTGATTCATATCCTGTTGTCGGCTACCGTTTAATGCCGTCGAACTTCTAGAGTTCCCCGACGTTTTTACCGAGACAAATAACGCAGGACTGAATAAAAGACGAGCCGTCGACAGAGACCTGTGCGGTAAAGGCCCAGAGGTCATGAGTCGGTATGGCGTTTTTGGATCAGGCGCTTGTGGATCAATTTTCGGCTTAACGCCATGAGCGCAAACGAGAGCCCCACGGCAACCGGAACGAAGAGCGCCGTGGCGACGGCCGGCTGATGGAGCCATCCCATTTCGTGCAGACCTTTGAAAATGTACCCGCCCAATCCGCTCAGGTAATAGGAGATGACGATGATCGAAAGGCCTTCGACGGTGTGTTGCAGAACGGCTTGGCTTTTGGTCGTCTGATCCACGCTCGACAGCAATCTCAGATTCTGTCCTTCGACCAGCAAATTGATGCGTGTACGAATGATTCCAATGATACCTTCGAATCCACTTTTTAAGGTTTCGATCCTCCTCAGTAATTGCTGATAGCCTTCGGCGACACCCGTCACGCCGGTGACTAAATAATCGGACAGGGGACGATACGGCGGCAGATGGTCCTCCTGAATCGAATGGATCGACGCGTGCACGATCTTGTCGTAGGGAACCGCCGCCGACAGTTCGAATTGGAGCAGGCCCGCCAGGCGGTTGACCTTCATCACATCTTCCGTCAGCGCATTGAGCCAATGCTGCAAGAGGGTGGATCCGGCGGCGGCCAATTGGGATGTGATGATTTCCCGCTGTTTCAGATGTAGTTGTTCGAACCGGTAGACCTGATCCACCGCCGAAGAGAACATCGGCTTCTGCATCAAGATGAGATGGTAATAGGTTTCGATTTTCACGATGGTCTCGACGAGCTGCTTCACATGAAGCATCGGGGTGGGGGAAGGCGCGGTGATGAAATAGCGCTCCCGCCCGTGTTCATCGGGCGTAAAGCTAGTGGTGACCGCCATCTCTTCACCAAAGACTCGACTTCCATAGATCGCCGTTCCCGGCATCAGGCGACGGACATCCTCGACGGAGGATTGGGGGGCGCGGACGACCAGAATGTCGAGTGCATTCACCCGGAGCCCCAGTGGCGAGAGAGGAAAGACGTACTGAGGAAAGGCCAGCGGACCAAACGACAGTGGGGCCGTCTTCTCTGACGGAATGTGCCAGACCTGATAGCTGTAATATTCCGTGTGCGCTTGCCAGACAAGAATCAGTCGATCACCGTTTTCCGCCGTTTTCACTCCATAGCCGAATGTGTCGTGCAGGACTAACTCATCAGGCGAAATGGTCAGGCTCTGCAGAATGTGAGCAAACTGCTCTCGACTCTTGCGACGCTCCTCGGGCGGATTGCTCATCCGATGAGCCACATGGTGCACGTGTGCGGGGGCGTCGAGCCATTCTTCAAGGCCTTTGTGTGGCCGCTCGTGCAGCCGCCGCAGAAATTCCGGATCATCTACCGGGTGTCGTGTGTCCATACGTTCCCCTGATGTGGAGAGACCTACCATCACCGACGAACCGCCGACGAGCCCACAGTATGAAGCTGTATGAGGTCGTTTTATCGAGACGGCAATTCGCGGTCGCGTTGAAGAACGCCGCATTCTAGCAGAACGGTCTGCAGCTTTCGTCCTCAGACGGATAGTAGTGGCGTACCAGCCTATACATCTCGCAGGAGGAAGATGCTGGGATAAGCCCTGGTCCGACTTCTTAGTTGCGTTGTTCGCTGAGTGCGTGGTTATTTAGGGACCTGATATTGATTTGTGAATGCATCACGTTGCCAGTCTAAACGAACATGGAATCATAGAGGGAAGTATGAAGAAACAACCATCAAGCGAGAGCGAAACAAAAAAACCGAAGCCCGTGGAAAAATCACGGAAGGAACCTGTCATTCGGCGGAAGCCGTCCAGTCAGCCTTCCAGCAATCCCGCAGATTCAACGGACGTTCCCGTGTCCGATCGTATTGCCCATCGTGCCTATCAAATTTATTTGGAACGCATTTCCCGCGGGCCTCTGGACGATTGGGTGGAGGCGGAGCGGGAGATTGCCCGTCATGAGTCGAGCGAATGATGCCATCGCAGTCGGGATGAGACTTTTTTGTTGACCGTGGTCGGACTTAGTCGTGAATGGCCATTTCTCAGTCGCTAAGCTTCGCTACGCACTTACGGAAGAAGGTTTGATGATGTAGCGAGAAGGAGGTAGACCCGAATCACTTCCGCCTTCTTATTGACGACATGATCGATAAAGCCGGGGCCTTGATGCGAAAAACCGTTGTGGTCCTGCCGCCAGATGTGTGACGTCAAAAGATAGGTGAGTGACGCGATCGGCGCGCCAGGAATACTTTCACTTAAAATATCGCCCGCCCATCGGGAGCGAGGTGATCGTCGCCGGGCAGTGTCAGATGAACGTAGATAAAGTTCAAGCCCGAGGTCGTTCCCCAGTGTCCCAGCAGCCGAGGTTTGATGTGTTCTAGGGCCAGCGTGTGTTTCAAAAGGGGATTATCGAGCAGAAAGATTTGTCCGACCGATAGATAATTGGCTGCTCGCCAATACGCATTCATCTTCTGTAAGACGTCAGGCGGTAAGGGGTCCTTTGTGACTACTGTCATTGCATCTCCCTATGTCTTGTATCTCATGACGTGCGATCTTTGCCCTGTCGATTTTCTACGATAGGTGTTTCTCTCGCAATGCGTTCAAATCACGGACGAGCTCCACTGTAGTGTTCACATGAGGAACAGACGTGAGCAATTGACTTGGTTACAAATTGCGAGCAGGGTAGAGCCGTACAGACTTCGTCTGTATACATATTCATGAGGGGGGACTCGATGAAGACAATTATGGTGGCCGTCGTTGCAGTGCTGTGTCTGCTAGGGGTTAGCGCCGTCTCATTTGCCGATGACATGGGCAAGGGGAAAGAAGGGATGAAGGGTGATATGAGAAAGACCCACGACGACATGGGCGACATGAAGCATGACAAGGATAAAATGCAGGGCGACATGAAGAAGGAGATGAAGGGGGACAGCGACAAAATGAAAGGCGAGGTAGAGAAGAAGGACGACATGGGGAAGATGAAGGGCAAGTAAGCATGACGGCCCGCAATAATCTCTAACTGGTCTCGATGGCCCGCCGGTGATAAGCCGGCGGGCCATTGTGTTTGACTCTAGAGCGATCGAAAGACAAGCACCTCATGGATGAGCGCGCAATCGACCCACCACTCCCTGAGAATAATGCGGAGCCCATCGCAGGCATCGACGCGGTTTCCCTGACCCGTCCCCCGGCCGAGATACCATCAGGCGATCTCGAAAACATAGTGGCGCCCGGCGCTGAAGCATCGCCTCCTTCCCCGGTAGTTGAAACAATCTATCGCCATCGGCTGCCTGTCCGTATCGGCCACTGGGTGAATGCCATCTGTCTGCCCATTCTCGTCATGAGCGGCTTGCAAATTTTCAATGCCCATCAAGCGCTCTACTGGGGGGAACGATCGGACCGCGATCGGCCGCTTTTGTCGATTAAGGCGGTGAAGACAGAATCCGGCGAATTCAAAGGCGTGACTACAATTATGGGACATTCGTTAGACACGACGGGCGTGTTGGGCTTCTCGTCGGGGTCCGTTAGAGGATTTCCGTCATGGGCGACGATTCCCAGCGGCAAATGGCTTGCGATGGGACGGCAATGGCATTTGTTCTTTGCATGGGTCTTTGTCTTGAACGGCGTCTTCTTCACGCTGTACTCGCTGGCTGGCCGGCATTTCTGGCGCGACCTCTTTCCCAAGCTACAAGATTTGCGCCGCATCGGCCGCGATCTCGTGAACCACTTGCGGTTCCGTCACGCAGGAGGAGAAGAAGCGAAGCGCTATAACGTGCTGCAGAAGCTTGCCTATACGGGCGTGATCTTCGGGGCGGCGCCGCTCATCGTGCTGACGGGACTCACCATGTCACCGGCCGTCGATGCCGCATTACCAGGATTGCTCGGGCTGTTCGGCGGCCGACAGTCGGCGAGGACGATTCACTTTCTCGCGTGCTTTGCATTCATTGGGTTTGTTGCCACACATCTGTTCATGGTCGCGACGACGGGCTTGCGAAATAATATCGGTTCGATGATTACCGGCTGGTTCAGAATTGCCAATGATCACGAGAGAGAAAATGAGAAACCATAGTGGTCAGGGAATAGGCCGTCGTCGATTGCTGGTTGGCATGGCTCAGGCGGCAGGTCTGCTGTTCCTGACGGGCTGCGATAATCTGTCCCGTAGCGAATGGTTCACGAGACTGCTTGGCAAGACGGAAATCGTCACACAGCGTGCTCAGCGCCTCATCAGCCCCAAGAAAGCCATGGCGAAGGAATTTATTGAAGCGGATCTGTCCCCGGTATTTCCTCCCAACGGCAATCGCGATCCGGAGAATCCGGACTATCAGCGCATGGCGAATAATGGGTTTGCAGACTGGAAATTGGAGGTCGGTGGTGTCGTGCAGCAGCCGATGACCTTCTCATTGGTCGAACTGCGCGACTTGCCCTCACGAACGCAGATCACGCGCCACGATTGCGTGGAGGGATGGAGCGCGATCGGCAAATGGAAGGGCGCGCCACTCGGTCAGATTTTGGAACGCGTCCAACCGTTGCCATCAGCGCGGTACGTCGTCTTCCATTGCGCCGACCCCGACGAGGACGGCACCCTTTATTACGAGAGTCTGGATTTCGACGATGCCTTCCATCCCCAAACCATCTTGGCCTATGAGATGAACGACCAGGCGTTACCCACCGCTCACGGAGCGCCGATCCGTCTCCGCGTCGAACGGCAACTCGGGTACAAGCACGCAAAGTATGTCATGCGCATCGAAGTGGTCGAAAGTTTCACGTCTATTGGTGGAGGAAAAGGGGGGTATTGGGAAGATCAGGGGTATGAATGGTACGCGGGGATTTGATAGTTTTGATTCAGTCGTCAATGTCATGACCAATGCCAATCTCATGGCGAGGGGCCTTGACCCCCGACGCCTCGTCGGTGTATCCACTGGTTACCATGGTGAGGCGCGGTCAGATCATAGTAGGAATGACGCTTCGGACTCGAAAGCGAATTGGTCCGGCTGTGAAAGGCACTGTTGCCCGTGTGACTGCCGTCAGGGAAGAAGGGTGGCGACATGCGTGGGGCTTTACGGTTCAGTGGCAGAATGCACGGATAAAAAATTCGCACAGTCTGTTTTTTGAGACCACAGCCCTAGAATGGTTTGACGTAGTGTCTGACGGGCCGGTGGATGGGGAAAGAAATGAGATTCCCTTCACCTACTCGCAATTGATCTTGCCGTTTCATCAATGGCATTCCTATCACGGGACTCACATCGTGGGCGATTTTGAAACCTGGTGATGGATAGGCTCACACGATTCCGGTAAGCCCACTCTTCTCATGATACCGGTCGATTTTCGTGGGCACGGACGACGGCTTATTTCGGGATCAATTTGCCCAAGCGCCCTGTGATTGACTCTGGATAGAGTTTTTGTGCGCATTCTTCGCAAATGCCGTGAGTAAAGTCGGCTTCCGACCGATGGCCGATATAGACTTCCCACGCCATCCAGCGGCCTTGTTCATCTTCGATCTTTTTACAAGCCGAGCACACCCGAATGAATCCATGCAGCACCTTGATCTGCATCGTCAGGTATGCGACTCCCCAAATCAGACATACGATCAAGAGACGGTTCACGATCACAATCCAGGCTACCCCACCAGGGGGAGCGAGAAAAAACTGTAATAGGTTGAGCACGGTACACACCGTGCTAAAGGCGGGAACCATCCAGAGGCCGGGCAAAAATCGAGTGAGATAGATCGGAATCGCGAACAACATCGAGATCAGTACCCCGACAGGCGTCAATACATCAATTAGGAAAATGGTTGCGGTAAGGCCAACTATGAGTAGAGCTAGCCACGTCCGGTTACGAAGAAATGTGCGATTCATGAAGGTCCCTATACTAGGTACGTATCGGGAATGAGGCAAGTAAAAAAGGCTTGTAAATGCAGTTTTGCCTACTGACAAAACCCTGCCTTGCCGTTTTCCTACCATTTCATGTCATGAATTGTTATGTTACCCGCTCAAGTCACGGAGTGATGGCATGCCGAAAGGCAAAAAACCTAAAACCAAAAAACAGACGGCAGCCGGTAAAAAACCGCGTACCCAAAAAGAAACTTCGGCCCGCCTTCCAAGCGAACCTAGTTGGGAGTCGGATCAATTCCGTCTCATGGTGGACGCGGTTGTAGACTATGCCATCTACATGCTCGACCTTGAAGGCCGTATCACGAGTTGGAACCCGGGCGCCCAACGGCTAAAAGGTTACTCGCAAGCCGAGGTCATCGGGAGGCATTACTCCATGTTTTTCACGGAGGATGCGATCCGCGCAGGTAAACCACAGTATGAGCTGGAACGGGCCAAAGCGGAGGGGCGGTTTGAGGAGGAAGGCTGGCGTGTTCGCAAAATAGGTCCGCAGTTTTGGGCCAATATGGTGGTCACCCCCGTGTACTATGAAGGCGTTCTACGGGGTTTCGTCAAGATCACCCGAGACCTGACCGAGCGAAAAGCTTCAGAGGATTCACTGCGGCAAACACAACAGTGGCTTCTGACGACATTGCAAAGTATCGGAGATGCGGTGATTGCGACCGATGCAGCCGGCGATGTGAAATTTATCAATCCTGTCGCCGAATCTCTCACGGGATGGACGCAAGAGCAAGCAACCGGCACGCCGCTGGATAAGGTGTTTGTGATCGTCAATGAAGAGACTCGAAAACCGGTGTCCAGTCCTTTCTTCAAGGTTGTCTCCACGGGAAAGGTAGTCGGCTTGGCGAACCATACTGTTCTTATAGCACGGGATGGGACAGAACATGCCATCGCCGATAGCGGCGCGCCGATTTTGGACCGCAAAAAAGATATCGCCGGTGTCGTAATCGTCTTTCGTACGGCCTCACCGTCGTCTTGAATCTCATCTCAGCATGGTGATGCGGAATCAATTCCATTGACGATATTGATCTGTATCATAATCGCACCGCCGGAAGCCTCCATACATGAAGACCATCCAATTCACGTCAGGACCGATTCTTCTTTGCCCGAAAGCACGTCGAGGAATGATCATTCACCATGCCCACTGCCTGCATGAAGGCATAACAAATCGTCGGGCCGACGAATCTGAAGCCACGCTTTTTGAGTTCCTTACTCATGACGACGCTGATGGCCGTCCCCCGTGTCTTCTCGTGGCCAATGAGCGGCTTTCCATTCACAAACTGCCATAAAAAATTATCGAAGCTTCCGAATGCTCGGCGAACTTCCAGAAACGCCTTTGCATTTTCAACCACCGCATTGATCTTGAGACGATTGCGAATAATCCCGTCGTTATCGAGCAGTGAGGATTGTTTCTGCAGGGTGTAGCGGGCAATTTTCTTGGCATCAAATTGATCGAATGCCTGCCGATAACTCTCACGCTTCCTTAAGACGGTGAGCCAACTCAGCCCGGCTTGCGCCCCTTCCAGATTCAACATCTCAAAGAGCAGGCGGTCATCGTGAACGGGCACGCCCCACTGGCGATCGTGGTATGAAAGTAAGAGTGCATGAGATTCAGCCCATTCGCATCGTGTCTTCTTTATTCCAACTTGCTTGTTCATTAGATAAAGCGCACTTCAAGTATTGAAATAAATCCTCACGAATGCAAGATACTTTGTTGACACCCTGTGTTCCTAGAGTGAGAATCTAGAGACGGTAGCCTAGATTTCCTGATGTCGCCTTTCGGTCAATAGAGATTCGACTCAGTTCGAGGTCTTCTTCTCTATTTCCTGAGACGATGTCCCTAAGAAGAAGCATGATGGAGCAGGCTTCGCAACGTCGAACTATTCCCTCCCGTCTCTTGCTCGTCGATGATGATCCAGTTCTGCTGGACGCGCTTTCCGGCACTCTTCACAACCGATTCGGCCATTTCCAACTGGATCTCTCCCCTACGGCGGACGAAGCCATCGCCCGCCTGCATGGCACACCCTACGATACGGTCATCAGTGATGTGAACATGCCACGTATGAACGGTCTGGAACTGTTGGGCAAGGTCAAGCAACTCACCCCGAAGACGCCTGTGATCCTCATTTCCGGTCACGTAGACGACGCATTCATTTCCAAGGCATTTGAGAAGGGCGTGGCGGGATTCATCGCGAAGCCTATTGATCGTGAGGGCTTGGTGCGCACCATCCGATATACCTTAAATGTCTCGCGGCTGCTCGCGCTGTTTGACCGTCAACAAGCGACGATCAGCCGAGCTAGAGAGCATTATTTGACGCTGATTGAGAGATTGGCTCAATCCGCTGAAGACGGGATGCGGTGGTCTGAACGATTACGTGAGTGGAACCCTGACGTTTATGTTGAGAGTCCCGACGAACAGATGAGAAGTGAACACAGTCTGCAAGGCCTGAGCAAGAAGACAAATCGACACCTGGCTGCCCTTGATGCATTCATGCTGAAAACTATCGAGGCTTCCCGTCAGACCCGCAAGGAACTCGCTACCGCTGAAGAAAACATTCGTCGTCTTGCTTTCCAATCGTACCCGCCAAGTCGTTCGTAATCATTGTATTCTTCCTGATCTGCTCGTCGCTTTCTAATAACCGTTATAACCATTGATTACCATGGAAAGCCGACACGAAAGCATCGGGATGAATCGGGAATTGGAGCGGGCAAGACTAAACTTCGATGTGTTTTTAAAGAATTCTACTCACCAAGCGTCTGAAGCATGATCTTCGCCTGTGTATGGGCGTCCTCTTCGAGCGACCTCAGTGTTTCATTCTGTTTGCCGAGAGCCTCCGTGACGCGAGAAATGACTCGTTCGATTTTGGTAATGGAGACGCTCCCGCGTTGTTGTCCTTGTTCCATTCGTATCACAGCATCACGCATGTGGTGAGATAAACACGGGAGGGCGTGCGCTCGTTTGAGCAATTCCGACAGCCGAGCCAAGCGCCTTTTCCCAAACCTGACCTGTTCTTGCATTCGGCTGCACTGGAGGGCTAATCGAACAGCCTGCGCCACATACCCACGCTCGATCGGCTTCTGGATGTACGCAAATGCGCCGGCTTCTATCACGCGCTTCGCCAGGCCCCATTCGGTGACGCCCGACATAATCAGCACGGGCATGTGTTGACGTATGTGACGAACCTCGCGAAGCAACGTCAGGCCGTCCATCTCGGGCATGCGCAGGTCGGCAAGCAAGACGTGATAATTGGCGTCATGAAGAACTTTCAACCCGGTAAGTGCAGAGTCACATGTGGTGAAGTTCACATCTGGCAGCCGAGACCTGAGCATATCTGGTAGGGCAATCAAGGTGGTAGGATCGTCGTCTACGACCAACACGGAGGCTTGGAACGACATGGTGCCGTCGTCCTTCTAGGGCTGACGAGTGATTGAAAGGGGCCGGAGGTGATCGCGCCGAGTCTGGGAGGCGAGGTCATCTGGGGCCGCATGGCAAATCGGCTCAGCACCGCGCACATGCGTCCGATGTGGAATGAAACTAGCACGCTCAGCTACGTAAGTAAGTAGGTCGCAATGATGGAAGGGTTGTCCGAATATGATGAAGTCGACCGTGAAGGATTACTTGGTGCGGTGACTCGTCAGACTGCTTGCAACCGTTGCTGTGCCATTCGATGCACTTGCTCTTCCCGCCGACGAAGCAAACGTTCTGCACGTTGAATCACCGCCTCCGTCTGCTTGGCAGCCGACTCCATCCGTTCAAGGGACGCGCGCATTAAGGATCGGGACTCATCGATGGCAGCGGCCGTGGCGATGGAGGGGGCATTCGTCCAGCGGCGTTCCAATGTTTCCCGCACTTGGCTGAGGTAGACTTTCCGCTCGTCCACTCGGCGTCGGAGCCGATGCATCCTCACCGCCATGTCCACGGACGAGATCAATTCTTGTGAGTCAAACGGTTTCCCAATGAAGTCATACGCGCCCTCTTTAAACACGTGCTCCGCGAGGTCTCTATCTTTTTTTCCGGTAATAAAGATGACTGATGTGCAGGGTCGCCTCTCGCGGATATGGGCCAATACCTCGAGCCCGTCTAGCTCCGGCATCGTCACATCAATAACTGCGACATCGTAGTGCCCTTCAGACCCTTTCTGAGCTGCGAGACGAGATGATGGGCAGGTTTCTACTGAAACGTGAGGCAGCCGGTGTTTGAGGATCGGCGGCACGACCTCTAAAAACACGGGATCGTCATCAACGAGAAGTACCGTTGGATGCGACGGTGCTGGAAGGGAAGAGCATAAGCCTAATGGAATGGTGTTCATCGAACCCATTATGCCCTAAGTTAGGGCTCTCCGTCTGCCATCTAGGCATCAAAAGTAGATTCAAAACGTCCTCTGAATACCCACGCCAGATAAACCTATTTCGTTGAGTATCAACGGCCTATTCAAGATCAAGATGCTGATTGTACCAGCCGTCTTTTAAAAACAACCATTACTGAATGGTCGTTGCGGTCCTCCCATCAGGCACACGCATCATAAAACTCCCATGACTGCAACCTTCATTACGATGCGGACTGCATGGCCAACATCCGCTTTGCCTCCGTCCGATGGTGCGCGGCAAGCTGTCGCAGCTCTTCCACAGCTTTGGCCTTCGAAGATGCCGCGGTCAGCAAGCCCGCCCGCCGAATACCCTTTGGGTCCATGTGTGGAGTTATCGAAGCCGCCGTTCGATGGTACTGCATGACTTCGGCCTCAATTTGGTCAGCGTGCTGATCATACACCTCCGCCTCTTTGAGCAGGTCATCCGGACCGAAAGGTGTTTCGTCTTCCTGCTGTGTCGTCATATCGGCCGCATTCACCGGAATCGTACTGGGCAAGAATGAACCGCCTCTGAGCGCCACCATCGCTACTGATATTCCCAACAAAAAACTGACCACGACAATGAGCTTCAATCGCATGGATCACCTCCTGGAAGTGAGAATATTTGCTGCACCTGCTGCTTGTCCCAATGTGATGATCGGCAGGGCTTTTGGTGTATGGCGGAGAGGGTGGGATTCGAACCCACGGTCCAGTTGCCCAGACAGCAGTTTTCGAGACTGCCCGATTCGGCCACTCTCGCACCTCTCCGCTCGATGGATTGCTACGATGTTTCGGCTAGTTCAGTCATTCGCTCGGATGCATGCCTCAATGGTGGGTGCCTGGGTTGCGGATTCAGCATCGGAGCACCGGTTTCCCCACAATGGTTTTTTGGAGCATCATCCAGGTTATTGGAAGTGAGGCCGGTGATCCCTTGCATAGAGGTGAGAGTATACATCGAGCGTGATGCTGATGCTAGCGTACCAACACTGACGAGATCGCGCTTGTTCGGGCAAGGAAGGAGTAGAGGCTGTTTACTCGGGCTCCACAGCGGCCGTGAGAGCCGCGATGTAGACGTGGTGCCCCGTCTCATCTTCGTGCTGAATGACCTGTAAGGCGGACAACTCGTCGCTCGGCCACTGTTGGTGGCACTCGTCGCAGACATACCATCTCATGGGTGTTGGCCCTCCTTGGGCTGTCCCTGCTTCCATGATTCTGGCCTATCCTGGGCATCCTGCGCCAATACGTAGGCCCGCCACTCTCGGCAGTAGGCAACCACCCAAGAAAAAAGATTCTCGCTCCGGGCGTGCGAGATCAACGGCTGAATGGGATCTGGAAGAGAAAGGTATTCGGACGAGGAGGGTCGGCCACCTCTTGCGAGGTGCGGCCTGCAACCTTGGAACCGGACGAGTCTTTAATTCGGCGCATCTTAGGCAGGTTCGAAATGCCTGTCTTCCGATGTCTTCAGTCACACTCACGCCGATGAATACCCATGCGGGTATACAGTGTTTTCAGTCTATCGCGATCTAACGTTGAATTGTGCACACACCCACAGGAGCATAAGGCGCCACTCAGCACGCAAACGAACCTTGACAACGCTCATTACAGTATTCTACAGTCCCGGCCACATAGCATCCCCGTGGTAGGGAAGAGGGTGCAACTCCCTCGCGGTCCCGCCGCTGTAACTGGGTACGAACGCCGCACGTCATGTCACTGTTCGCTACATGCGAATGGGAAGACGCGGTCAGTAGGATGATCCAGGAGCCAGAATATCTACACGGAGAAAAGACCAACTTCCTTCGTGGGATAAGGAAGGGTGAGGACTGAATGCGGGAGCAATCCTCTGGGTCGCTTAATTGCCCGGAGGTTGTGTGCCCATTGTCGTTGAGCAGTTCTATCTTCTCTCGCCCTCGACTCTCCTCGTTGAGAACAGCGTCCTTCTTTTACCCCATCTGCATAAGTTTTTAAAAACCTTAGGGTTGATTTACAGCAATCGCTTCTTCGATCCGGGTCAAGGAACACTTATCCGGACTATCGGTATTCCAAGCGTTGTGGGAGGGGTCCGTACCCGATCCGCCCATTCGATGTTCAGGGTACGTCAGATGTTGTGGGAGACATTCCTTGGCGCCGGGGAAGATGGTGAGAAGCCATCACGGTGCCGCCACTGTGAGCGGGGAGCGACTCTGCATTGATGCCACTGTCATAGACGTGAATCGACATTCGTGAATGGAGGGTCGTATTTCCGTATCCATCACAATTAGAGATTCACAAGAGATGGGAAGGCGCAGAGAGCGACGATCCGCAAGTCAGGAGACCCACCCAAGGGATTGGTCACCCCCTTCGAGCAAAAAGGGGAGGTTGCAATGGGCAAGGTCCGTATGGGAGCAAGCGTTTCGTGGTGTCCCGTGGTGTTTCTGTGTGCGGTATTCGTGTTTGGTATAGATATCCAGCGAGGATCGGCGGAGGTTTCTGAACCATCTACGGTTGTCGAAGGGAACCAAGAGACGCCAGAGCAAGAAGGATCAAAGGGATCAACCTCTGAAACGGGAGGCGTCACGAGTTCCTCGGAAGTCTTGGACACACATCTGCCTGTCTTTAAAGAACGCAATGAGGAGGTTGCCGTCGAAGATGCGAAGTTAGAGCAAACAGACGAGGTCGTTGTCAGTGCGATCAGGGCCAGGCAACCAGTGAGTCATGTCACCAGTGCAGTAGAAGTCATTACAGGCGAACAAATGCAGAGGCGCAATATCAAGACCGTGGCAGAAGCACTTCGCCTCGCTACTGGCATGGCGGTGTTTTCAAATGGAGCTCAAGGTACCTCAACCCAGGTCCGAGTTCGCGGCTCCAATCCAGAACAAGTCTTGGTCATGATCGATGGAGCGATTGTGAATAGCGCCACGGCTGGAGGGTACGACTTTGCCTTCTTGACAACCGACAATATTGAACGGGTAGAAATTTTACGCGGTAACCAGAGCATGCAGTATGGCTCCGACGCAATGGGAGGTGTGATCAGTATCACGACCAAACGTGGACGAGGACCCCTCACAACCGGGGGGTTTATCGAATACGGGTCCTATAGTTCGCTTCGTGGAGGTGGGACAGTCAGCGGGGAGAAGGGACCCTTCGATTTCTCAGCTACCCTGTCTCACTGGGATATCAACAGTGTATCCGCCATCAATTATCGGCGTGGAGCTTCGGAGCAAGATGGCTATCGTAATTGGCAAGGGTCCGGCCGGTTGGGATTAAACCTGCCTACCAAAGGCCGGTTGGAGTTCGATGTCCGATGGATGGATAGTTTTACCAATTTTGACGGATTCAATGGCAACAACCCAGCTGACGTCCTGGGAGCCGGCACCCGGGACAATCAGTTCGTCTATTCAGGAAACTTCTTTCAGCCTCTGACCAATTGGTGGTCTACCAAAATTACAGCCGCTAGAGCCACGGAGAATCTGACTACACAACCAGGAACGTTTTTCCGCGATATTTTTACCGGCCAGACCGGCGTGCCATTTCAATTTTTTTCAGATATTCGCACCTATAGCAATCGTATCGATTGGCAAAATACATTCCAGATTGCCAAGCCGCTGGCGGTGGTTGCCGGCTACCAATTCCGAGAGCAAATCGGCAACAGTGTCGATACCTTTCCAGACAAGCGAGTCGCGTCGAACGCTGGATATACTGAAGCTCAGCTGAATCTGTGGGACCGAGTCTTCGGTACGGCGGGGCTTCGGCAGGATAACTATAACGTCTTTGGGAGTGCGACGACCTATCGATTGACCGCTGGCTATCTACACAAAGAAACTGGAACCAAACTTCGAGGAAGCTATGCGACGGGCTTTCGTGCTCCGACCATCAACGAACTATTCTTCCCCAATTTCGGTAATTCCAACCTGCGTCCCGAGAAGAGTCAGGGCGGGGATGTTGGAGTTGATCAGACCCTCTTCGAGAAACGCGTGACGTTGACCGCGACGTATTTTGCGACAAAGTATCGAGATCAAATTCTCACGATCTTTGATCCGGCTGGCTGCCCACCGGCAACGTTCGGATTTTGCCCACAGAACTTCGGCAATACCTCGGCAAAAGGTGTTGAACTGGGCATAAAAGCCAATCTATTGCGGGATCTTCGTTGGGCAAAAAGCCTGGATGTCCAGGGCCAGTATACGCACACGTTAACACGCAATTACTCCGGTCCGGAGAATGACCGTCTTCCGCGTTGGCCCGTCCATCAGTACTCGGCGATCATCAGCTATCAACCGATCGATCCATTTCGCATGAATGTTGAGTTTCGATATGTCGGTCAGCGATTCAATGACGTACTCAACACGCAGCCAATGCCAGCCTTCGATGTGTGGAACCTGTCGGCCACCTACGACGTTCTCAAGCAGGTACAAGCCTACCTGCGTGTCGACAATCTATTCGATAGACGGTACGAAGAACTCTTGTATTTCGGCGTACCGGGTCGCTCGATCTATGGAGGTGTGAGGGTCAGCCTCGATCTCTTATAAGTCTAGAAGAGGGCTTCTCGTGAACGAATTCAATGGCCCTATGGTCACGATACCTCGCCTCGAGCGGCAGGGATGGCTTGTTTCAGTCATTCTGCATGGCGTGATCGTGACTACGGTTGTATTTGGCCTCGGTCTTAATCTGGTGATCGAGGCGACAGAACCAGTTCGTTTTGACCTCATCGTTGTGGAAAGAGACGAGCCTGTCCCTGCAGCTGCCGAAACGGTTGTGTCGGGCAGCACTTCGCAAAAGCCGTTGAACCGGGAGCGACTTGACCGCTCTTCTCCGCCGCCAATCGTACACACACGAGAGGCTTCTCGCCCTCGCCCTCTCCCACAGGCCCGGGATACTGTCGAACCCATTAGACCCATAGTGAGACAGATCTTGGAATCGAAGCTTGTGAACCGGGAAGTTGAGCAACAGCCTGATGCAAGCAGCTCTGAACGGCGCGACTTGATCAGAACAGAGCGAGACCAAGCGGTCATACAAGAACTAAGACATGAGCAGCCAGAGGTGGTTGTTTCAGATGTGACTCCCATTGTCTCTGAAGTCATTACTCAGCAGGCGACGGAGCTCGAGACGACATCGAGGAATACAGAAATGAGATCGCGCTCTGTGCAGGACGCGGCCAACTCAATTCTTGATTCAGATGTCAACCCCGATGGTTCTCAGAGGCAGAAGGATGTGGTGCAGACCGTACCAGGCACTGTAGAAAGTCCATCACAGGCTCCTGCCACTGGTGGGGCCGACTCGACCTCTGCTCCAGGTGTTAACACCGATGGTGAGAGCAGGAAGCACGAGGCCCGGGCGGTACCGGGTACCGTAGAAGTTCCATCACATGCTCCGGAGGTTTCACCACCCACGCAAATGGGTACGTCAATCGTGCCCGGGGGAGAGAAAGAAGGGTCGGTTCGCAATATGGCTTCAGCCTCTCCCTCGGGGAAAGGCGCCGGCCCGGATTACGGTTGGTTGAAGCGCTTACTCTGGGAGCGCCTCAATCGTATCAAGCATTATTCGGATGAAGCGTTTGATAAAGAATGGGAAGGCCGAGTGGTCATGGTCGTGACCGTCTGGGCCGACGGCCGGATCGACGATGTGAACGTAGCTGAAAGCTCCGGTAACCGATCGCTGGATCGCGAAGCCGCGAACTTGATTGCGCGCGTCTCTCCGATTGAGCTGGATCGCGCACTCGGTGCCGCACGGGTCAAGTTGCGTGTTCCGATTTCCTTCGGTCTCGAATGACTCAGAAAGGAAGGATGGGGCGACACTAAGCTTTCGGAAGAACCGAGACGCCTTGATGGAGCCGATGGAGCATTCCCTCTTGGCCTTGGCTAAGGATCCCTACTATACGATTCCTATGCGACGCATTAAATGACGGCGACGACGCTAATGTCGTGGAGTCCCTTCGATTCGACACGCGCAATCACTGGTGCGTGTAAGTCCATTCCTGAAAGGAGCTAGAAGTGTCCATACTTGCGACATGCTTGGGGTACCCCCGCATCGGTGCCAACCGTGAACTGAAAAAAGCGCTTGAATCGTTTTGGGGGAACCAGGGCACGGGAGCCGATCTTCAACGGAGTGCCGCTCGATTACGGCGTCGGCATTGGTCGACGATGAAGGCTGCCGGTATGGATCATATTCCGGTCGGGGATTTTTCTCTGTACGACCATATGTTGGATATGGCCGTCACCGTCGGGGCGGTCCCTCAGCGGTACCGGCGCATTACGGATTCCTTGACGCGCTATTTCGCGATGGCCCGCGGCTATCAAAATCACCAGGAAGGCATTGATGTGGCCGCATTGGAAATGACGAAGTGGTTCGACACCAATTATCACTACATTGTTCCAGAACTGGGGGCGACCCAATCGTTCACTCTCAATGCATCTCGGCTGCTGGGCGAGATTGAGGAGGCGATATCGCTTGGCATCGAGCCCCGTCCCGTCATTCTTGGCCCGGTCACCTTTCTCGCGCTATCGAAATATGGACCGGGGGCCCCGACACATTCCACGACGCTTAGTCGCCTGAAAGATCTGTTGCCGGTCTACGAAGCATTGCTAAGCTTACTGGCGGCACGACACATTGCATGGGTGCAACTTGATGAGCCTTGTCTTACGATGGAGCTTGAGGCCGACACCAAAGCGGCCTATCGACAGGCCTTGACCTACTTGGTCAACTGTCCGAAGAGACCCCGTCTTCTCTTAGCTACCTATTTTGGCGCGCTTGCAGACAATCTGCCGATTGCCGTGGAATCTGGTTGTGATGGGCTGCATGTCGATCTCGTATGTGCGCCCGAACAACTCCATCCCGTCTTGGAGGCCCTTCCGGCCTCGATGTGCTTGTCGGCAGGGATTGTCGATGGCCGGAATATCTGGCGCACCGATCTCGACGCGGCGCACGCGACGATTCGACGGGCCGTTGCAACCGTAGGAAAAGCACGTGTGTTCGTTGGCTCGTCCTGCTCGTTCCTTCATGTGCCGATTGATTTGACCGCTGAACACACGATGGATGACGAGCTCAAGAGTTGGCTGGCGTTCGCGACCCAAAAACTGGACGAAATTCGTACCCTTGCTGACGCCGCGCAATCGTCACGGCCGGCACAGGCACCATTTCTAGGGGCGAGGGCGGCGCGTTCCGCGCGGCGGGCGTCTTCCCGAACGCGGAATGTGGCGGTACGCAGCCGCGTGCAGGCGGTGACGGATGCGATGTTTTGCCGGAGCGTGCCATTTGCAGAACGCGCCCCCAAGCAGCAAGCCCGTTTCAATCTCCCGGTGTTTCCCACCACGACCATCGGGTCGTTCCCGCAGTCCAGCGCGGTGCGTGGTGCTCGAGCCGCGTGGCGGGCAGGGCGATTGACGCAGGAGGCGTATCGAACCTTCCTCAAGGCGGAAACGCACCGATGTATCGAAAAGCAGGAAGCCATCGGCCTTGACGTGCTGGTGCATGGAGAATTCGAACGTAACGATATGGTGGAATACTTCGGTGAGCGACTCGAGGGATTTGCCTTTTCAGACAATGGATGGGTCCAGAGTTATGGGTCGCGCTGCGTCAAACCGCCTGGATCGTGGGGGATGTCTCTCGGCCGGGTCCTATGACGCTCGAATGGTCGACGTATGCGCAGACCCTCACACGGCGACCGATGAAAGGCCTCCTTACGGGGCCGGTCACCATGCTTCAATGGTCGTTTGTCAGGGACGACCAACCGCGCAAAGACACCTGTCTGCAAATCGCACTCGCGCTCCGTGATGAAGTTATCGATTTAGAACGGGCGGGCATCACCATGATTCAGGTGGATGAGCCGGCCATCCGCGAGGGATTGCCCCTTCGGCGTTGCGAGTGGAAGGCCTATTTGCGCTGGGCGGTCGATGCTTTCAAGCTGGCGACGAGCGGGGTACAGGATGAGACTCAAATCCATACCCATATGTGTTATTCTGAGTTCGGCGACATGCTCGGGGAAATCGCCGAGATGGATGCCGACGTGATGTCTGTCGAGACATCGCGGTCAAAAATGGAACTGCTTCTCCACTTCGCCCGGTTTCATTATCCCAACCACATCGGCCCAGGAGTGTACGATATTCATTCCCCGCGTGTGCCGACACAACAGGAAATGGCGGAACAGTTGACATGCGCCGGTCAGGTATTCCCGGCGGCTCAATTGTGGGTCAATCCGGACTGTGGACTTAAAACGAGAGGGTGGCCGGAAGTCGAGGCGGCGCTTCTTAATATGGTGAACGCCGCGCAACAGGTTCGCCGGCAGGTGGCCCCTTGAACAAACCACCCCACTCGGCGCTTGATCCTTCTCGGTGTCCGCTCTGCAAGCAATTGAATGACTGCGGGATGGCTGCCGGCACGGGGATCTGCTGGTGTTTTGATAAGTCCGTTTTGCAGTCTGATCTCGATCAGGTTCCCTATGGGGCGACCAGTCTTGCGTGCATGTGTCAAGATTGCCTTGTCAGTGCACGCTCTCGGACCCCCGCGTTGGAGAAGTTTCTGGAACAGATTCGACAGTGCAGATAGGAGATGGTCTCATTCAACACGTTATGTGGTGGAGTGGTTTAAAACCGAAAGAAATTATAGGCGTGTGGCCATG
>Ga0157375_10000480_pt1 | contig 36358 bp, 26 predicted proteins | sample M35metaG_FD_115311 | JGI IMG/M metagenome (GOLD analysis project Ga0157375, IMG submission 115311) | Miscanthus rhizosphere microbial communities from Kellogg Biological Station, Michigan, USA - M3-5 metaG | ecosystem: Host-associated > Plants > Roots > Rhizosphere > Soil | place: USA: Michigan... | reverse complement strand
CCCACACGACCCACCATATTTGGCGGTTTAGAAAATCCGGAAGGCCCACGCAAGTGAGGATTTCCGGGTTTTTTTTTGCCTTGCGAAAACACAACGGGGGAGCCCCCTTAAGGGCTCCCCCGTTTTTTTGGCCGAGCGGCTATCAGCCAAAGCGCCCGGTGATGTAGTCCTCGGTCTGCTTCATCGTCGGCTTGGTGAAGATCTCATCGGTATTGCCGTACTCGATCAGCTCACCCATGAACATAAACGCGGTGTTGTCCGACACCCGCGCCGCCTGCTGCATGTTGTGGGTCACGATGATCACCGTGTATTGGGTCTTCAACTCGGTAATCAACTGCTCGATACGCCCGGTCGAGATCGGGTCGAGTGCCGACGTGGGCTCGTCCAGCAGCAATACCTGCGGGCGCAGCGCGATGGTGCGGGCGATGCACAGACGCTGCTGCTGGCCGCCTGAGAGGCTCTGGGCGCTCTGGTTGAGCTTGTCCTTCACCTCGTCCCACAGGGCGCCACCACGCAAGGCTTGCTCGACGCGGTCATTCATCTCGCGCCGCGACAGTTTCTCGTGATGGCGCACCGCGTAGGCGATGTTGTCGTAGATCGACATCGGGAACGGCACGGGCTTCTGGAACACCATGCCGACGTGGCTGCGCAGGCGGTTCATCGAATAGCCGGGGGCGAGGATGTTCTCGCCATTGAGCAGCACTTCGCCGCGCGCTTCCTGCTTCGGGTACATCGAGTAGATGCGATTGAACACGCGCAGCAGCGTGGACTTGCCGCAGCCCGACGGGCCGATGATGGCGGTGATGCGTTTTTCCGGGATATCGATGTCGATGGATTTCAGGGAGCGCTGGTGGTTGTAGAAAAACTCCAACCCACGCACGCGGATTTTGGTTTTTTCGTGATCTATGCCGGTGGCGTCCATCAGTGAGACCTATTGCGTAAAAGGATCAGGCGAGATGCCAGGCTGAGCAGCAGCACGAACAACGTCAGGACCAATGCACCGGCCCAGGCGAGGGCGTGCCAGTCTTCGAACGGGCTCATGGCGTACTGGAAAATGACCACGGGGACACTGGCGATCGGCTTGAGCAGGTTGCTGCTCCAGAACTGGTTGCCGAAGGCGGTAAACAGCAGGGGCGCGGTCTCCCCGGTGATCCGGGCCAAGGCGAGCAGGATGCCTGTCACCACACCGGCCTTGGCCGCCCTCAGCACGATCTGCAGCGTCAACTTCCATTGCGGCACACCCAGGGCCAGCGCCGCTTCGCGCATGGTCGAGGGTTGCAGCTGGAGCATTTCATCTGTGGTGCGCACCACCACCGGAATCACCAGCAGGGCCAAGGCCAACGCACCGGCGATGGCGGAAAAGCCCACCTGGTGATTGGTCAGCAGGTTCAGCGGCAGGATGACGGCGGTGTAGACAAACAGCCCCAGCACGATCGACGGCGCGGACAGCAGGATGTCGTTGATGAACCGCACCGTGGTGCCCAGGCGTGAATGGCGCGCGAACTCGGCCAGCCAGATACCGGCCATCAAGCCGATGGGCGTGCCGATCAGCAAGGCAATCACCGACATCAGCGCACTGCCATAAAACGCGTTGGCCAGGCCGCCTTCGGTGCCGGGGGGCGGGGTCATCTGGCTGAACAGGCGCAGGTTCAGTGCTTGAAACCCGTTGATGATGGTCGTCAGCAGGATCCACGCCAGCCACAACAGGCCAAAGGCCGTGGCGGCGCAACTGAGGAACATCGCTACGCCATTTTTGAGTGCGCGTTTGCGGTAGAGGCGTTCGTTGGGACTCATAACCCCTCCTTGCGGGACAGACGCATGAGCAGCAGCCGGGCCAATGCCAGCACGACAAAGGTCACGATAAACAGCAGGAAGCCCAGGGCGATCAGCGCGGAGCGGTGCAGGTCGGTGTAGGCCTCGCTGAACTCGTTGGCGATGACCGACGCAATCGAACTGCTCGGCATCAGCAACGACGCAGAAAATTGCTGCGCGTTGCCCAGCACGAAGGTGACCGCCATGGTCTCCCCGAGTGCGCGGCCCAGGCCGAGGAAGATGCCGCCGACCACCGCCGAGCGTGTGTAGGGCAGGACGATGTCCCACACCACTTCCCACGTCGTGCTGCCCAGTGCGTAGGCCGATTCCTTCAACTGTGTCGGCACGCTGCGAAACACTTCATGCATCACCGACGTGATGAACGGCATGATCATCACCGCCAGCACAATGCCTGCGGTCAGCATGCCAATCCCCAACGGCGGCCCTTGGAACAGCGAGCCCACGAAGGGCAGGGCGCCCAGGTAGTCGTTGATCAGCGGGGACAAGTGCTCGGCCATGAACGGCCCGAACACGAACAGCCCCCACATGCCGTAGATGATCGATGGGATGCCAGCCAGTAACTCGATGGCCGAGGCCACCGGCATTTTCAGCCAGGGCGGTGCCACTTCTGTCAGGAAGATCGCGATGCCAAAACTCACCGGCACCGCAATCAGCAAGGCCAGGAAAGACGTCACCAGGGTGCCGTAGATGGGCACCACGGCGCCAAAGTGGTTGTTGACCGCATCCCACTCGGTGCTGGTGATGAAGTCAAAACCGAAGGTGCGGAAGGCCAGGCCTCCGCCCCAAAGCGTCGAGGCCGCGATACTGGCCAGCAACAGCAGCACCAGCATGGCGGCCCCGAACATCGAGCGTTTGAACCACAGATCGTGGCGTTGATCGCGAGCGGCGCGGCGGTCGCCGTGTGTGTCGCTGGCGTGAGTAGTCATAACCAGAGGTTGGACGGTGTCGTTCATATCAGATGTGCTCACCGTCGCCCTCAATCACCCAGGTGACTGAGGGCGGTGGTCGTAGGGCGAATCAGTGGGTGAAGTCAGACTTCCAGTAACCTTCGATTCGCGACACCAGAGAGTCCGGCAGTGCTACGTAGTCCAACGCTGCCGCCTGCTGTTGACCTTTTTCCAGCGACCACTTGAAGAAGCTGAACGCCGCCTGGCTTTGCTCAGCATTCTTGGGCTGCTTGTACATGATGATCCAGGTGGTGGCCGTGATTGGCCATGCGCCTTCGCCTGGGGCGTCTGTCATGATCAGGTTGAAGTCCTTGGCGCTGGCCCAGTCGGCGGTGTCCGCAGCCGCCTGGAAGGCCTTGGCGTTAGGCTCGACGAATTTGCCCGAAGCGTTCTTCAACTGGGCGAAAGTCATTTTGTTCTGCAGCGCGTAGGCGTATTCCACGAAGCCGATGGAGTTCTTGATCTGCTTCACGTAGGCCGAAACACCTTCGTTGCCTTTGCCGCCCACACCCACTGGCCAGGGTACGGTGGTGCCGAAACCGATCTTGGTTTTCCAGCTGTCACTGACCTTGGACAGGTAGTTGGTGAAGTTGTACGAGGTGCCCGAACCGTCAGAGCGATGCACCACGGTGATGTTCGCGCTGGGCAGTTTCAGGCCCGGGTTGAGGGCGGCGATGGCCGGGTCGTTCCAGGCCTTGATGTCACCGAGGAAGATTTTCGCGAGGGTGTCGCCGTCGAGTTTCAGCTGGCCTGCGGCCACGCCCTCGACGTTCATCACCGGCACGATGCCGCCGATCACGCTGGGGAATTGGCCCAGGCCACCGGCCTTGAGGTCATCGGCCGACAGCGGGGCGTCGGAGGCGCCGAAGTCGACGGTGGCCGCCTTGATCTGGGCGATGCCGCCACCCGAACCGATCGACTGGTAGTTGATGCGGTTGCTGGAGTTCTTGCTGTAGTCCTGGGACCACTTGGACAGCACCGGGTACACAAAGCTGGAGCCGGCACCGGTCACGTCGGTGGCGTGGGCCACGCCACTCAGGCACAGGGCGGACAACAAAACAGACAGCGTTTTTTTAGTCGGCAACATCACGACAACACCTCAAGGGAAGGGGTAAGTGGAGGGGTCCACCTGTCTAAGACGTGACGATTTAATTCCCGATATGTGTCTTTTTGATGACGGTTTGGCTTTATGAAGAAACATTTAGAAATGTTTGCGATTGACGGTGCCGACCGCCTTATTCAGCCGTCGCTGGCTGTTGTTCGATGAAGTACTGGCAAATCAGCCGATCTTCACGCAGGCACTGCTCGCTCGCCGGCATCCCCGTGGCTTCGGAGAAAAACGCCGCCATCGCCCGGCACACGCACTGTTCTTCGCGCACCACGCTGCCCACCGGGCAGGTGAAGTTGCGCACCATCACGCCGCCTTCTTGCGGCACGGCCTCAGTGCTGGCGCCCAGGGCATCGGCGGCGGCCATGGCGGCGCGCAGGCCGCTGTCGAACGTGGCAGGGTTGGCCAGGCCGGCACGTTGCGCGAGTTGGCGACCGGTCTGTTCCAGCACATCGCCCAGTTCGTCGACGTCGTAGCGATCCTTGAGCGTGGCGAGCAATTGGGTCAGCAACACCTGGTAGGCCGTGGACGTCACGTCCTCGCTGCCCGGTGCCGCTTCAAACACCACAGGTGGCTTGCCCACCGTGTTGCGCGGGCGAACCTTGCTGCGCCGCACCAGCCCCTCGGCCTCCAGTTGCTTGAGCTGCACGATCACCGCATTGCGCGTGACTGCCAGGGATTCGCACAACTGCACCACGGTGAGTGGCTCGCGCTGGAGGAGGTGCAGGATGTCACTTTTGGTACTCACGAGTGGCTCGGTTCGCTGGGGTTTGAGGGAGGCTGAGTATAACGCCATACGGCGTGGATCGAAGAGGAAAAACAATAATGACAAAACATATTGTCATTATTGTCGTTAGGTGATTAGAATTCGCCGAAATCACCCACCCACCCGCAGGTCCGTCCCATGAAAAACGCCCAACGCTTGTTGATCGCGCTCCCGTTCGCCTTCACCTTGATAGGCAGCGCCCTGGCGCAAGACCCACCGCAATCGTCCACACCCACCCAACTGGTGGACGCCTTGAACGGCGTCTTCGGTAAACACGCCGGCGCCCGTGCGGTGCATGCCAAAGGGATCGTGCTCGAAGGCCGTTTCACCCCAAGCCCTGCCGCCGCGGCCATCAGCAAGGCGCCGCACCTGCAAGCCACGGCGGTGCCGGTCACCGTGCGTTTCTCCAACTTCGCCGGTATCCCGGACATTCCGGACAACCACGGCCTGGCCAGCCCACGTGGCTTGGCGGTGCGTTTCAGCCTGCCGGGCGGTGGCAGCACCGATATCGTCGCGCACTCGTTCAACGGCTTTCCGTCGCCTACGGCCGATGATTTCCGCGACCTGCTGATTGCCCTGGGCACCAGCGGCCCGGATGTCGCCAAGCCGACCCCGCTGGACGGCTACCTCGGCACGCACCCGGTGGCCAAGGCCTTCCTCACCGCACCTAAACCGGCGCCGCAAAGCTTCGCCACGCTGCCGTACTACGGCGTGAACACGTTCCGCTTCATCAACGCGGCGGGTAAGGTCACCTTCGGTCGCTACCAGTTCCTGCCGGTCAGCGGCAGCCACTTCCTCAGCGAGGCGCAAACCGCCAAGGCCAAGCCGGATTATTTGAGCGACGAGATCCAGCAGCGCATCGCCAAGGGCGCCGTGCGTTTCAAACTGGTGGTGCAGGAAGCTGCCGAGGGCGACAAGCTCGACGACCCCTCCATCGCCTGGCCCGCCAGCCGCCCCGTGGTAGAACTGGGCACGCTTGAAATCACCCAGGCCGTGGCCGACAACGTCGCCGCGCAGAAAAGCCTGATGTTCCTGCCCAACAACGTGCCGGCCGGCATCGAACCGCAGGATCCGATGATCAATGCGCGTTCCGCCGCCTATCCTGTTTCATTCGGCCGTCGGCAGTAAGCCATCGCCCCATCGATAATAAGAGGAACGCCCTGATGAGTCTGATACCGAACAATTCACTGATCACCGCCACCCCGGAAGAGGGGCGCGAGCTGGCGATCAAGATGGCGCGGCTGGTGATCAAGGCCACCCAACCCGACGAGGCGGTGCGCGGCCGCTTGCGCGATGTGTACGCCAATGACGCGGCAATGCTGATAGGCATCGGCCAGGTGGTGGCGACAGAATTCGCCACCATCGCGGCGGCCAATAAATACTGGAACCCGTAGGGCGAAGAGGGCAGCCAATGCCCGCCATTGGTTGCCCCTGAAAAACGTTGGAATCGACAGGGTCAACGGTGTGAAACCCGCCGGTCACGATCGGGTTAAAAAGTCATAAAAAGACAGCGTAAATCGCTCAAAGTCTTTGAAACCAATAGGATTGTCCGACAATCCTGAGCATGAAAAACTCTTCATAATCGCCCCGCTCGATCGTTGGTAGTTTCCTCATCGCTGCCCAATCATTCGAGTCCTAATAATGAATAAAAAAACTCTGAGAAGCGCCCTGGCGCTCGCCGTTTCGCTTGCCTCCACACACCTGCTCGCCGGTGGTTTCGCGCTCAATGAACAAAGCATCAGTTCAATGGGTACGGGCTACGCCGGTCGCTCTTCCTCGGCCGACGACGCCAGCACGGTGTTCGGCAACCCGGCCGGCATGTCCCGCATCAAACAGAATGAAGTGAGCATCGGCGCGACCTACCTCGATGCCAAATCCAACATCAAGGACGCCAGCTCTTCCCAAGGCGGCGCCGACAACCCGGGCACCAACAAAGGCGACATGGTCCCCGGCATTGCCGTGCCGATGGGCTACCTGGTCACGCCGATCGATGAGCACTGGGCCTTTGGCCTGGGGGTCTACGCTCCGTTTGGCCTGGTGACCGACTATGAACACAGCTTCCAGGGCAACGGCTTTGGCAACAAGAGCAAGGTTCAGGTCATCACCGTGCAGCCGACCGTCAGCTACGCGTTCAACGACAAGGTCTCGGTCGGTTTCGGCCCTACCTTCAACAAAATCAGCGGCGAGCTGGATTCCAAGGTCCCGGCATTTGGCCTGGGCACCGAAACCGCCAAGATCAAAGGGGATGACACCGCCACGGGCTTCAACGCCGGTATCCTGGTGCAGGCCCTGGACAGCACCCGCATCGGCGTCACGTACCACTCGCAAGTGGTCTACCACCTGAGCGGTCACACCAACGCCTCAGGCGTGCTGACCGACCTGCTGGACGGCGGGCCGCAGAAGTATGACGCCAAGCTGGACGTCACCACCCCATCGTCTGTGGACTTCTCGGTCACCCACCAATTGACCGATGACCTGACCCTCTACGTGGGCAGTACCTACACCCGCTGGAGCCAGTTGAAGAAGATCACGGTCAACAACACCGGCGTGTCCGACCTCACTGCGCAACTGGCCGGCCTGGACTCCATCACCGAAGAGCAGCACTGGCACGACACCTGGTCCCATGCGATCGGCCTGTCGTATCAGCTCAACAAGCAATTGGTGCTGCGTACCGGCTTCTCGGTGGACCAGACCCCAACCAACAACACCGACCGCTCCGTGCGTATTCCGACGGGCGACCGCACCGTGTTCAGCCTTGGTGCCGGCTGGACCCCTGTGGATAACCTGACCTTCGACGTGGCCTATTCCTACCTGAAGGAAGAGCCGATCAAGGTGCGCGACAACAACCCTCAGTTGGCCCTGACCTACGACGCCAAGTACGAAAACAGCGCCAATGGTTTTGGTGGTTCGGTGACTTACCGCTTCTGACCTGAAGATAATGGCAAAGGGCCGGTTTTTTGACGTGGCCCTTTGCCGTAAATTTTGATCTCAATGCTGTCAATCGCGGCGTGTCTTGGTTAGATTGAAGGCTAATCAGCTTTTAAGACACGGACTGTCATGACTACGCTAACGCCGATCATCGCGACCAATCCCCTTATTCTTCGCGCCGCCACGACCTCATCCCCGGCAGCACTGGCCAACACCCTCGACGTCTCGCCGACCAGGCCCTCTTCCGTGGTCAGCCTCGGAAATCCCGTGGCCGACGTTATCGATCTCTATTCCAAAAACGGGCAGCTCCCCGGCCGCGAGACCGTGTGGGCCTGGGAAAACGATAATCAGGACGCCGTCACCCAGTTGATCAGCCAACGCTTCGGTTCAATTTCCACGGCCAGCCGTTACAGCGGCCTCGGTGCTGCGTTGGTGGATCAGTTCATCGGGGGCGGCGGGGCGGGGATTTCACAATCGGTGCTCAACACCACGGCAGAGCGTGCCGGTGATACGGGCGGGATCAAGGCCGACCAGGCGGTGTTGCACAGCAAGGCCGACAACCAGGTCAGCCTCAGCATCAAGACCGCCAGCGGCAAGACGGTGACGTTCAGCCTGTTCAGTCAGAAACACGGCTTGGGCGTGCAGGCCACCGTCGACGGCGGCGATTTGACCGCGGATGAACTCAAAGCCGTCGGCCAATTGGGGGCGGCGTTTCAGGCGTCGGTCGACGGCTTGACCGCCGTACCGCCGAAACTCGACCTGAGCAAACTGACCCAGTTCGACACCCACGTGCTGAAGTCGGTGGACCTCAACGCCAAGCTCAAAAACCAGGCGGACGAGGACCTGAGCCTGGCGTTCCACGCCGACAGCCAAACCCGCACCACACGCATGAGTGGCCCGGCCGGTGACATCGACTTGGCCGTGGACCTGAAAAACACCGCAATACAGGGTGACGCCAAACAGCAAGCCAACGCGCTGAAAACCTACCTCGCCCAGTTCGACCGGGTGCAGGAGCGCGGTAGCGCCAACGCTGACTTGATGGCGATGTTCAAGGACGCGTTCAGTGCCATGAACAGCAACCATCCCCAAACGGTTGGCGCACCGAATGCCTTGAGCAACAACCCGACCGACAAAGGTTTGCTGACGGGGCTGGCGGACTTCAAGGCGTCGATCAAGCAGGCCGTTGGTGCGTCCAACCCAATGCGTCCTACGGAAGTCGACAGCTTCTCCTACACCGTGTCGCAGAAGACCCAGGTCAATGGCCGCAGCAGCGCGGACCGCAGCGTGACCCAGAACCAGCAGTCGGTGCTGTCGGCAAACTTCCACAGAAGCCTCGGCGGTGGTGAGCCACCGGTGTTGGATGGTACCCGCAAATCGCAGAACTACCTGTATGTGCACGTGCAGGACAAGGCCAGCAGCACCGCGAGCTTCTCCTATAAGGATGGCCAACTGGCGAGTGCTTCTGTGTCGCAGTCGGCGGTGCAGAACACCCGGACCCAGAAATACGAGATGGCCCAGTTGGTGTCAGACGCGGTGGAGCCGAAAGAAGGCTCGTCCAAACGCGACTACCTGGCGCTGCTGGAGCACGCGGCCAAGGAAGTTAAAAAGTCCAAAGACGCGCTGGAGCAATCCACGTTGAAGGACGCCCTGGCGGCCATGCAGGGTTCGGTGTTGCTGCATGACTATCCGGCTGTGCTGATGCATTGACGTTGTCTTACCGATAAGCGTAGGAATTTCCGTTTGTCGGCCTAAGAGCACTCCCAAGATTACTGAGACAAGTCTCATATTTTGGGAGGGTTCCTATAAATACCCTTGTGTTTCTTCTGGTTTAGAAACATTCAAGGGTATTTATCGTGTTCAAGTTATCGTTAGTGGCAGGTTCTGTTTTTTGTTTGTTCGAGTATTTATTCGCGTCTATTTCCCGTGCCGACGTGATGAATGTGAGCTTTATGCGGCACGACTCAAGCCTGTCCGCCCAGGCGAACCCAAGGATCAACGGCGTGGTGGAGCGCGCCCACGAGCTGATCGGCACGCCTTATCGCTGGAGCGGCCAGACAGTCAAGGATGGCTTCGATTGCAGCGGGCTGCTGGTGTACCTGTTCCGCACCGAGGCCGGTATCAAGCTGCCGCGTACCACCACCACGATGCTGGCGTCGAACGCCAAGACCGTGGCGCGCAACCAATTGAAAGTCGGCGACGCCGTGTTCTTTAAACATAACGGGGCCGCGCAGCTTAAACATGTGGGGATCTACATCGGTAACGATCGCTTTATTCACTCGCCCAGGACCGGCAAGACCATCCGCATCGACTCGTTGAGCAACACCTATTGGAACAAGAGCTACCTGACCGCCAAGCGCTTTCATTGATCAACACGCGTTAAACAAAAAAGCCCCGCCTCTGCCAAGAGCGCGGGGCTTTTTTGTGCCGGCCGGATCACCCCTGGACCAAGGTCACCACCCGTTGTGGGAAGGGAATGCCGATACCCTGTTTGGCCAAGGCACAGCGGGTTTTCTCGTTGAGCCGGTACAGCACGTCCCAGTAGTCATCATTGTCGGTCCACACGCGCAGCGATACGGTGATCGCACTGTCGCCCAACGTGGTCACCACCACCACGGGCTCGGGGTCGCGATGAATGCGCGGGTCGTCGCACAGGCCCAGCAGCACCTGCCGCACGGTGTCCAGGTTGGCGGTGTAGTCCACGCCCACGTCGAACACCACTTTGCGCGTGGCTTCGCTGGAGAAGTTCACCACCACCCCATTGGACAAACCGCCATTGGGCACGACGATGCGTTTGTTGTCGGTGCTGAGAATCACCGTGTGGAAAATCAGGATGGCATCGACCGTGCCATACACGCCCTGAACTTCGATTTTGTCGCCCACCTTGAACGGGCGAAACAGCAGGATCAACACGCCACCGGCAAAGTTGGCCAGGCTGCCTTGCAACGCCAGACCAATCGCCAGGCCCGCCGCACCCAGGGCGGCGACAAAGCTGGTGGTCTGCACGCCGACCATCGAGGCCACGCTGATCACCAGCATGATCTTCAGGGCAATCTTGACCAGGCTGCCGACGAAACCCTGCAAGGTTTTGTCGACGCTGCGCTTGCCCAGCACTTCACCGATGCGCCGCGTCACCGTGCTGATGAACCACCAACCCAGCACCAGGGTGAGGCCGGCCAGGGTAATGTTCAGGCTGTGTTCCAGAATGACGGGTAACCAAGCCTCGCTGTGTTGAATCAGTTGATCGAATTTGAAATCCACGTTGCACCTTGTCGCGATAAAAAAAACGGCCCGCGCAGTGAGCGCAGGCCTTGTGGGGTGATGGCCGAAGCGGCCGTCGAGGGAAGGCTCAGTCGCTTAACAGCGCCGCCATTTTTTTCACTTGCTCCAGGTCGCCTTTCGCCACATCCGTCACGCCAGCGCCGTATTCCGGGTCGGCCTTGTAGAGGAACGACAGGATGTGGTGTTTGCTCACGGTGTCGGCCTGCGCCAGGGAGGTGCCGAAGCTGTGGATCAGGTCTTTGCGCGCCTTGCTGTTGAACGAGCGATACAAATCACCGGCCTGCTTGAAGTTCTGCTCGCGCTGGATCTTGGCCTGCTGGGTGCTGCCGGTCAGTAGGAGCATGCTGTAACGTGCAGCGGAAGATTCCTCGCGCGGGAACAGCCGGCTCGGTTGGTAATTGACACCGGTGAGGGTCGAGGCGGTGTTCATCGCGCCGTCCTGATTGCCGTTATCGACAGGGGCTTTGCTGGCATTGATCGGCAGTTGCAGGGCGTTGGTCCCCAGGCGATGCATCTGTGTGTCGGCGTAAGAAAACAGGCGCCCTTGCAGCAAGCGGTCTTCCGACGGCTCGATGCCGGGGATCAGGTTCGAAGGGGCCATCGCCACCTGTTCGGTTTCCTGGAACACGTTGGCGGGGTTGCGGTTGAGCACCAGCTGGCCGACCTTGCGCATGGGCACTTCTGGCCAGACCTTGGTGGCGTCCAGCGGGTCGAAGTCGAATGTGGCCAGCGCTTCAGGCTTGAGCACCTGGATGTACAGGTCCCACTTCGGGAATTCGCCTTTTTCAATGTGCTTGATCAGGTCGAGAGTCATGTGGCTGAAGTCGGCGCCTTGCACGCGGGTGGCCTCTTCAGGGGTGAAATTGCGCACGCCTTGCAAGCTCTTCCAGTGGAACTTGACGTAGCTCACCTCGTCCCTGGCGTTCACGAACTTATAGGCATGCACGCCATTGCCATCCATTTCCCGGTAACTGGCCGGGGTGCCGGCATTGGAATACAGCTCGGTCAGGGTGCGGGTGGCTTCCGGCACGTGGGAAAAGAAATCGAAGCGCCGCGCATCGTTGCCCAGGTTGGTGCGTGGGTCGGGCTTGAACGCGTGGACCATGTCGGGGAACTTGATCGCGTCACGGATGAAAAACGTCGGGAAGTTATTGCCGACCAGGTCCCAGTTGCCTTCGGCCGTGTAGAACTTGGTGGCAAACCCTCGTGGGTCACGCAGGGTTTCGGGTGAATGGGTGCCGTGCACCACGGAAGAAAAACGCACGAACACCGGTGTGACGGTGCCGGCGGTAAAGAGCGCGGCCTTGGTGAGGTCTACCAGGTTTTCGCTGGCGGTAAACACGCCGTAGGCGCCTGTGCCCCGTGCATGCACCACGCGCTCCGGAATGCGCTCGCGATCAAAACGCTGCAGCTTCTGGATCAGATGCACGTCTTGCAGCAGCACCGGGCCGTTGGTTCCGGCCGTTTGCGAGTTCTGGTTATCGCCCACCGCCGCGCCATTGTCTCGGGTGAGTGGGCTGCTGTGGGCGGCCACTGAAACAGAACCCAGGGTCAATACACATAACAACTGCAAGGGACGAGCGAAACGCACAGGCGTGCAGGCAAACATGGTAAGGCTCCAAATAAGACGAATAAGCCAACATCAACCCGCTGGGGACTGTGTTGGCAGGCGTGAGTACTTTTTAGTGTGTCCGCCGCACACCCCTCAGTGATTTAAGAAATGTCTCAATTAACTAAGTTTGGCCGAGGTGTTGTGTGTCTCGGTTATTGAGACAGTTCTTAAAGCCTTTCTTTGTCTCAGCCCTTACTGTGGTTCTATCGGTCGAACATTCCGGTTCGAAGCCTGGGTGTGAAGTGACCTTTTAACGGGCGTTGCGCCCGACAGTTCTAATACGGGGTATTCGCTAACAGCAGCGAAGCCATTATTCAATTCGGCGTTAAATGGTTTAGGCCACGCGAAAAAGGATGCAGGTTAAATTCCTGGGAAGACGAGGTGTGTGATGTCTGGGTTAATCAGAGTGGGGGTGCTGGATGAACATGAGGTGGTCCGTCAGGGGTTGCGTTACCACCTGGCTGATCAAACCGGTATTGAAGTAACAGGCCTGTTCGAGACCACGGACAGTGCCTGGCAGGCGATCGAGCAGGGCCATTTGGACCTGTTGGTCATGGACAATGAATTGGAACACAGTGCCGCGCAGGACTTCATCAAGGCCTTGAGGGCGCAGTTCCCGCATATTTGGGTATTGGTCGTGGTGCCCGAGGCCGACCCCAGGGTTGCCATGCTCCTGCTGGCCGCCGGTGTGCAAGGCGTGGTCTGCAAGCGCCAGCCCCTGGGCGTGTTTATCCGCGCAATCGAAATGCTGGCATGCGGCCAGCGCTACCTCTGCTCCAGCATCGTCGTGGCGCAAGAGAATGACACCGTGTCGACGTGGTGGGAGGCCACCGGCGCAGAAGAAGCCTTGGCGTCCCACGCTTCGCTGTCTTTGCGCGAGCGTGAAGTGTTGAGGCTGTGCATCAGCGGCCTGACCGTGACGCGAATCGCTGAAATGTTCAACCGCAGCCTTAAAACCGTCAGCACGCAAAAGTTGGCGGCGTACCGCAAGTTGGGCGTGACCAGTGACATGGATCTGTTCAAGCGTCTGTCCCAATACCGAACGATGAAAGGGCTTTGAGACAAATCTCAAAGACAGCCTGACCCTGGCAATGTTAGTTATTCGTTTTATCGTGAAGACCCGCCTCGTGCGGGTTTTTGTTTATGCGCGGTCAACACAGTAATTGCACACAAAAATAGTTAAGCCTGAGGGGTTTTGAGACAGTTCTTATATTGCCTATTACGTCGAGTGAGGAGAATTCCGACATCCAAGGATTCCTCTTAACGGAGTGGCTTGGTTGATAGGAATGCCGGACAAACCGGTGTACGCAATCCTGACTAACTCAAAGGCAGAAAACGTGAACGCTAACTCTGTGAATATCGCCGTGGTAGACGGCAAGACGATTACCCAAACGGTGGACCTCGGTGCCGCCAAAACGGGTCTTCCTGTACGCATCAAGGCCGTACAGGGTGGCAAGTACATCATTGGTGAAGGCGAAAAAGGCTTCGCGCCCGAAAACCTCACCATCAAGCGTGTGGGCAAAAACCTGCACATCGCCCTGGAAGGCACTGACCCGGACCAGGCTCAACTGATCATCGAAAACTTCGAAGGCAGCGGCGGCCAACTGGTCGGCCTCGCCGAAGACGGTTCCTACTACGAATACATCTCCTCTGACGGTGACCAGGATGGCGCTGCTGCGTTCCTGTACGACGGCGCAGAGTCGGCCCAAGTGCTGGGCGCCCAACCGTTGGCCGGTTTTGGCAATGGCCTGGTCGCTGGCGCCGGTATCGGCTGGTTCTGGCCTGCACTGCTGGGCCTGGGCGCACTGGGCCTGCTCGGTGGCGTATATGCCGCCACGCGTAACAAAGACGACAACAACGACCCAACCACCCCGGTTGGCGGCGGTAACGGCGACAAAGGCTCGCTGGGTAGCGTCACCGATGACGTGGGCGACAAACAAGGCCTGATCGGCCCAGGCGAATCCACCGACGACAAAACCCCAACCTTCACCGGTATCGGCAGGCCGGGTACCACTGTAGAAATCGTCGACAACGGCAAAGTCATCGGCACCGCGCCGGTGGGCGACGACGGCAAGTGGGAGTTCACCCCAGCAGAGCCAGGTCTGGCTGACGGCTCCCACAACATCGTGATCGTTCCGGTTGATGCTGGCGGTAACAAAGGCGAGCCTTCGCCTGGCCACATCATCATCGTCGACACCGTCGCACCCGCTGCCCCGCTCATCGACAGCGTGTACGACGACACCGCGCCAAACGAGGGCCTGCTGGCCAGCGGCGACAGCACCAACGACACCACCCCGACGCTCAAAGGCACCGCTGAGGCGGGCGCCATCGTGCACATCTACGACAACGGCGAACCCATCGGCACCGCCCTCGCAGACGAACACGGCAACTGGGAGTTCACCCCGAAAACTGAACTGGCCGAGGGCGCCCACGAGTTCACCATCGCCGCTGAAGACGCTGCCGGCAACATCAGCGTGCCTTCGCTGCCGTTCCCTATCGTCATCGACATCACCGCACCTGAAAAACCAGGCCCGGGCAAGGGCGGCATTGACGACATCTTCGACAACGTCGGCCCTGTCCAAGGCAGCATCGGCGACGGCGACAGCACCGACGACAAAACCCCAACCTTCAGCGGTGGCGGCGCAACGCCGGGCGATACCGTGATCATCATCGACAACGGCGAGCCAATCGGCAGCGTGGTTGTGGGCGACGACGGCAAGTGGGAATTCACTCCGGAGACTGGCAAAGAGCTGGCTGAAGGCAGCCACGAAATCGTGGTCGTGATCAAAGACCCATCGGGCAACCCAAGCGAGCCTTCCGATCCGATCACCATTATCGTCGACACCCAGGCACCGGTTACCCCGACCCTCGATGCGGTCATCGATAACGAAGGTGACTCCACCGGCAACCTGAACCCAGGTGACGTTACCGATGACGCCCGCCCGGAGCTGACTGGCACCGCCGAGCCTGGCTCCGTGGTGACCATTTACGACAACGGCGCCATCCTTGACAAAGTCACGGCAGGTGCCGATGGTAGCTGGAGCTTCACGCCGCAATTGCCATTGAGCAACGGCCCGCACTCGTTCACGGTGACCTCGACCGATAGCGCCGGCAACGTCAGCCTGCCTACCCCTGCCTTCGATCTGCAGATTGCCACTGGCGGCTCGCCGTCCGCGCCTGCCATCACCGGTGTGGTGGACGATCAAGGCAGCATCCAGGGCAACGTGAGTAAAGATGCAACGACGGACGATAACCTGCCGACCATCACAGGTACCGGCACAACGGGCGATACCATCTTGATCTACAACGGTGACCAGCTGCTGGGCACTGCCAAAGTAGAGAATGGTCAGTGGGAGTTCACCCCTGAAACGGCTTTGGTGGACGGCACTTACAACCTGACCGCCCAGGCCAAAAGCCCTGCCGATAACCTGAGCCCGGCCACGGGTGTCTACACGATTATCGTGGACACCAGCGCCCCGGCCGCTCCCACTCAGCAGCAGTTGATCGATGACGTTGGCGCCGTGACCGGCCCGATTCCGTCCGGCGCAACCACCGACGACTCCAACCCGACGTTCGTAGGCATGGCGGAGCCTGGCTCCGTGGTCATGATCTATGACAATGGCGCCCTGCTCGACAGCCGTACCGCTGACAGCGACGGCAACTGGAGCTTCACCCCGACCATAGCCCTGGAGAACGGCCCGCACTCGCTGACTGCCCAGGCGGTAGATGCCGCTGGTAACGTTGGCCCGATGGGCCCGGCGATGACGTTCATCGTGGATGCCACGGCCGTGGAGATCTCCATCACCTCCGTGGTCGACGACGCTGGCTTCTACAAAGGTCCGCTGGAAAGCGGTGAATCCACCGATGACACCACCCCGACCCTGAATGGCCAGGCCACTCCGGGTGCGACCGTCAACATCTACAACGGCACCACCTTGGTGGATTCCGTTGTGGCCGACCCAGTGACCGGTGCGTGGAGTTTCACGATGCCTGCCTTGACCCAGGGCACTCACAACCTGACGGCCACTGTCACCACCCCGGCGAGCGGCGAAAGTGCACCGACGCCGGCCTTCACCGTCATCGTCGACACCACGGCGCCGTCTGCTCCGGTGATTGGCGCGGTGACAGACGACGTAGGCACGATCCAGGGCCCGATCGGAAGTGGCCAGACCACCGACGACAACACCCCGACCCTCAGCGGTGAGGGCCTGGAACCCGGTGACACGGTCGAAATCTACGACAATGGCGAGCTGCTCGGGATTGAGAAGGTCGATGAGAATGGGCGTTGGAGCTTCACCCCTTCGCCCTCCCTCAACGATGGCTCCCACTCGCTGACCGTGATCACCCGTGACCCGGCCGGCAACCCCAGTGCGCCGTCTGCACCATGGGTTGTGATTGTCGACACCGTTGGCCCAGTGGCTGTCATCACTTCTCTGAGCGATGACGTAGGCACCGGTACCCCGACACTGCCAGAAACCATCGCCAATGGCGGTGAAACCGATGACCGTTCGCCGGTGATCAACGGTACGACCGAACCGGGCGCCATCGTGACCGTCTATGCCAATGGTCAACTGCTGGATTCGGTCCAGGCCGACGCATCCGGTAATTGGTCGCTCGAGCCTGCGGATCCTTTGGAGTTGGGGGCATATAGCTTGACCGCCACTGCAACGGATGCGGCGGGTAATACCGGGCCGGAAAGTGAGTTGTTTGATTTTGACTTGGTGAGTGTTTTCCATCGGCCGGTGATTGTTGATCAGTTTGGTCCTAATACTCAATTCGCAAATAACGAAGTTCGGGATTTTGGAGTATTTACGGTTACGCGAGAAATCGTCAGTGGTAATCCATCTAGCTTCGCTGGTGGTGGCGTGATTTTTCTAGCAAATGGTACAAATGCTAGTGGTAATTTTTATGGTGAGCAAAAAGCTGTTATTGATTTGAAAGGTGAGGTAGCACGTTCTATCGCTCTGGAGTTGAGTGACGGCGGGAGTAGTAGTGGATATGCAAAGCCAGGTCAAGTAGTCGGAAGGATCGATTTCTATGATGCGGAGGGCGTTATTGTTTTAAGCCACCCAGTACGTCATGGAGAAATGTCTAATTTTATTCAGCTTACTATGCCGGATGGGAAAACGTTCGCTAGTTTTGAGGTTGTTCAAAACGCAGTAGCTGCTGGGCAAAATCATCAGGCTTACCTTTCTGTTGACAATATCGTTGTCAGTGACTCAGCTTTTAAAATAACTGACAAATTTGGTGACTCCACACAGTTTTTGGATGGTGAAACTCGAGATGTTGGCGAATTTACGGTTACGCGAGAAATCGTCAGTGGTAATCCATCTAGCTTCACTGGTGGTGGCGTGATTTCTCTAGGAAATGGTAGAAATACTAGTGGTAGTTTTTATGGTGAGCAAAAAGCTGTTATTGATTTGAAAGGTGAGGTAGCACGTTCTATCGCTCTGGAGTTGAGTGACGGCGGGAGTAGTAGTGGATATGCACAGCCAGGTCAAGTAGTCGGAAGGATCGATTTCTATGATGCGGAGGGCGTTATTGTTTTAAGCCACCCAGTACGTCATGGAGAAATGTCTAATTTTATTCAAATTACTATGCCGGATGGGAAAACGTTCGCTAGTTTTGAGATTGTTCAAAACGCAGTAGCTGTTGGGCAAAACCATCAGGCTTTCCTTAGTGCTGACAATATTATCATTGGGGAAAAGTACGACATCAATGAGCCAGACGCTTCGATACAAAGCTACCCAGACGACCTCTCCGCCGCCGACCAACTCATCGAAGTGGCCGAAGGCGAAGAGCTCACCGTTGAAGCCGAAGGCACCGATGCCATCGACACGCTGACCCTCACCGGCGCCAACCAGGTCCTCGACCTGACTGCCCTGGCCGAAGGCCAAGTGACCTCGATGGAAGTCATCGACATCACCGGCACCGGCAACAACACGTTGAACCTGTCGCTGAGCGATGTCCTGGCACAGGGTGGCAACAGCCTGTTCACCGGGGATGACAGCACGCAGATGATGATCAAGGGCAATGCCGGCGATGTGGTCAACCTCGCGGATCTGCTGCCAGACGGCACCGATCCGGGTGATTGGGCCAGTGCGGGCACCGCGACGGTGGCAGGCGTGGTTTACAACGTCTACCAACACTCGTCCCAGGACGCACAACTGCTGGTTCAGGACGGCGTCACCGCCAACCTGGTGTAAGCCGGCCGCACCCGGCCCCGGGCATGTGCCCGGGGCCTGGGTGCCCAGGCTTTATCAGGGCAGGTGACTGCCGCTCTCAATTGTCTTTTACTTTTTTAGCCCGGGTGCCCAGCGGCACCTGCGCGGAGTTTTGATCATGTTTGCACGTCACAACACCCTTACCGCTGCGCTGTTCGCGGCGGCCGTCTGCGCGATGCCATTGGCTCACGCAGAACAGCAATACACCTACCGGTCGGCGGACATCCAGTCGTTCGGCAATGGTTACCAGCCGGTGGCCCCAGTCTCCGATGGCCAGGCCCAGGTGATTTACTACCGTGGCACCGATGGCCAGCAACGCGGTTCGGCCAACGTCTACGTTGACCGCGAGTTCCACACCAGCCTGCTGCCAGGCGGCTACACCGCCTTCTGCGTGGAGCCGGGCAGCCGTACCCTGGGTGCCTACATCGGTGATGCCCCGAGCTACCGTGGCAAAACCACCGACCTGTACTCGGCCAAGCTGGAAGGCGGCAAGACCTACTTCCTCAAGGTTCGTGAAAACGGTAACGGCGCGCCATTGGCCGTGACCCGTGCCGACGCCGAGCGCGAGCTGGCCGGCAGCCGTGCCCAGGTGCAGGCGCTGTCCCGTGCTTCGAAGGTGCAGCAGTGTAACTTCGTCGACAAGCCGGCCGAGGCCTTCAAGGACTACGCCTTGTCCGGCGACGTACTGTTTGCCTTCGGCAAGTCGGGCTACCAGGACATCAGCAGCCGTGGCCGTGTGGCGATCCTGGAGTTGGTCACCCAACTCAATCGCGAACACGCCAAGCTCGACCGCGTGGTTGTGGTGGGCCATACCGACCCGATCGGTTCCTACCAGGCCAACCAGACCCTGGGCCTCAAGCGTGCGCAAACCGTACGCCGCCTGCTGATCGACGGTGGCATTCCGTCCACCGCCGTGATTGCGCGCAGCGCCGGCAGCAGTGAGCCCGTGACCGACGAATGCTACGGCAGCAAGGCCGAGCAAGTGGCGTGCAACGCGCCAAACCGTCGCGTCGTGGTCCGCGTGGACGTGAGCGGCCAGTAACGCCCTCACGCTAAAACCGCCTCGGGAGGCCTTCGGGCTTCCCGTTCTTTGCCGCAAGCGCTGTGCGTTTGCGGCCTTTTTCTCGACTCAATAAACCGTCACCGGTTCGCTGGTGGCCACGGCGGAGTGACGCCCATGTTTTTACTTAACAGGAACCGAGCTGCCGTGCTGATCGGCGCAGCCTTGTTCAATTTCCAGGCCTTGGCCAACGTGCCGGCGCCCGTGGCCGGCAAAGTGTTCGATGCCACCTACGAGCCGGTGGCGGCCATCGGCGAAGACCAGGCCCAGGTCGTGTATTACCGCACGCTGGGCGGGGTGCAGCGCAAAGGCGCGGCCCATGTGTACGTCGACCGTGAGTTCCACGCCGGCCTGCTGCCGGGCGGCCACACCTCGTTTTGCGTGGCACCGGGCACCCACACCCTGGGCGCCTACCTGGACGATATGCCGACCTACAAAGGCAAGCACAGCGACCTGTACCAGGCCACCCTGCAAGGCGGCAAGACCTATTACCTGCGTGTACGCGAAGACGGCAACACCTTCCCGCTGCCGGTGGCCCGCGATGCGGCCGAGGCCGAACTGACCACCTCGCGCACCCAGGTGCACGCCGTGTCCCGCGCGGCGTCGGTCGAAGCGTGCCGGCATTACGACTACCTGGTGGACGAATCGCGCTTCAAGCACTACGAGCTGGCCAGTGACGTGCTGTTTGCGTTTGGCAAAGCCGGCTCGGGGGATATTTCCAAAGCCGGGCACCAGGCCATTGCGCGCTTGATCAACGACCTGCATGACGACGATGCACAGGTCAAGAGTGTGCAGGTGATCGGCCATACCGACCCGATCGGCGACGAAGCCAAAAACCAGCAACTGGGCCAGCAGCGTGCCGACACCCTGCGCCAGCTGTTGATCAACAAAGGCATCCCGGAATCCATCATCAGCGCCTCCAGCGCCGGCAACCGCGAGCCGGTGGTGTTCAGCTGCTACGGCAGCCGTGCGCAGCAAATTGCCTGCTATGCGCCGAACCGGCGTGTGGTGGTGAAGGTGGAGCTGGGCCGTCCGTGAGACGTGCTGTCAGTGGGGCGTGCACCTGCCCGCAAGGGCGGTGGGGTCAGCCCTTTTGGGACAGGTCTTATTCTTAGAGGCAGGCCGTCTCGTCAGAATTCTCCTAACGGTTTCCAAGGCCTGCCTGTTCGACAGGGCCAGCCTTGAGACATCCATTTTCAATGCGGTCGCCACCGGCGGCCCAGGACTCTTGTGATGACTACAGACGCGCCTGTTGGCCCAAGCGAGCAGCCCCCCGTGTTGCCCGCCACCCAAACGACGGTCCAGGACACGCTGCTCGACAGCGTGTCGTGGATCTGCGATCACTACGGCGTGGGCAAAAGCCCTGAAGCGCTGACCGCCGGCCTGCCCAAGGGCGGCATGCTGGCGCCGTCGCTGGCGCTGGCCGCGTTGTCTGCCGCCGGCCTGAGTGCCGGGTTGGTGGAGCGCCGCGCCCAAGCGTTGCCCCAGCAACTGGTGCCGATCGTATTGCTGCGCAAGGAGCAGGGCGGCTGCATTTTGCTCGGCCGCACATTGCGCGACGACGCCGAAGGCAAGCGCGCCTGCTACTACCAGGTGATCCTGCCGGAAGTCAGCCTCGAGCCGGTCGAGCTGGATCAGGCCGGCCTCGACGCGATGTACGCCGGCCACGCGATTCTGGTCAAGCCCCGCGCCAAGGTCGACCTGCGCGCCGGCGATGAAACCCCGCGCCCGGCCGGCCACTGGTTGCTCAGCACCCTATGGCGTTATCGCAGCTACTACCGCAGCGCGGCCATTGGCGCGGTGCTGATCAACGTGCTGGGCCTGGCCACCATTTTCTTCACGATGAACGTGTACGACCGCGTGGTACCGAACCAGGCGTTTGTCACGTTGTGGTCGCTGGGCATCGGCGTCTCTATCGCCATGATCTTCGAAGCGATTGCACGGTATGTGCGGGCGCACTTGCTCGACGTGGCCGGCAAGAAAGCCGACCTGGTGCTGGGCACCATGCTGTTCCGCCAGGCGCTGTCGATTCGCATGGAAAACAAACCGGCCTCGTCCGGCTCGTTTGCCAACCAGTTGCGCGAGTTCGAATCGGTGCGCGACTTCGCCACCTCGGCCACGCTGGCGGCGCTCACCGACCTGCCGTTCGTGCTGATGTTCGTCGGCGTGATCTTTGTGGTGGGCGGCCCGCTGGGCTGGGTGCCGTTGTTGCTGATTCCGCTGATCTTGATTATCAGCGTGATCATCCAATGGCCACTGGCGCGCACCATGAAAGAAAACATGCGCGAAGGTGCGCTCAAGCAAGGCGTGCTGGTGGAGTCAGTCGAAGGCCTGGAAACCCTCAAGGCCGTGGGCGGCGAAGCCTACATGCAGCGTCGCTGGGAAAACTTCAGCGCGCTGTCGGCGGCCACGTCCATGAAGTCCCGTTCGCTGTCGAGCCTGGCGACCGGCGTGGTGGCGTTCCTGCAACAGATCCAGACCGTGGTGCTGATCATCATCGGCGTGTACCTGATCGACGCCGGTGACCTCAGCATGGGCGGCCTGATCGCCACCGTGATGCTCGCCGGCCGCGCCACCGGGCCGTTGGGCCAGGTGATCGGCTTGGCGGTACGCTTCCAGCAAGCCAAGGCCGCGCTCGGTTCGCTCAACGGCCTGATGGCCATGCCGGTGGACCGCGACCCTAAAGGCCAGTACCTGTCCAAGCCCCCGCTGTCGGGCCAGTTGACCCTCAAGAACGTCGGCTTTTCGTACCCGGCACCGCCGATGCAGCCCAACCCACCGGTGCTGCAAGGCATCAACCTGACCGTCGCCCCCGGCGAGCGGGTGGCGATCCTCGGCCGTATCGGCAGTGGCAAGTCCACGCTGTTGCGGGTGATGGGCCGACTGTACGCACCGGTCGAAGGGCAGATGTTCACCGATGGCCTGGACGTCAACCAGATCGACCCGGCCGACTGGCGCAAAGCCGTCGGTTATGTCGGCCAGGATGCACGCCTGTTCTACGGCTCGCTGCGTGAAAACGTGATGCTCGGCCGCCCGGATGCCACGGTCGAGGAGTTCCTGCGGGTGCTGCGCCTGACCGGCCTGGACCATATCGCCGCCAAGCACCCCAAGGGCATCAACTTGCCGATTGGCGAAATGGGCGAGGGCTTGTCGGGCGGTCAACGGCAGTTGGTGTCCCTGGCACGCAGCCTGTTGGCGCGGCCAAAAATGCTGCTGCTCGACGAGCCGACCAGCGCGATGGATACCCAGACCGAGATGGCGTTCCTGGACCACCTCAAGCGTGCCACCGAAGGCCAGGCCATGGTGGTGGTGACCCATCGCCCCTCGTTGCTGGCGCTGGTGGACCGCATCGTGGTGGTCGACGACGGCAAGGTCGTGGCCGATGGCCCGAAAGCACAGATTCTTGAGGCGTTGACCAGCAAGGCCGACCCCCAAGCGATGCAAACGGCTGAGGCTGCACCTGCCAAGGCTGCGCCGGCCAGGGCACGTCCGGCCCCGGCCCCGGTTCGTCCGAAGCAAGCGCCAACGTCAGCCAAAGCGGCCCCTTCATTTAGCGTAAGCCCCCGTGCTCAAGCGTCATCGAACCACGCAACACGATCCGCGGCTTCCCCTGCTTCAGGCCCCGCGACAGGAGAGGTAGCCCCGTGATCCGTACACTTTTCGGCCGCAAACCCAAGGCCAACCTTGAGCCCGGCGACGCCGCGTTCATGAACGATGTACAAGAGTCGTTGCTGTCCCAGACCACGCCGGGTTCCAAGCTGGTGTTGTACCTCATCGCTGCCGTGTTGGTGATCGGCGTGGTGTGGGCGTATTTCGCCCGCGTCGAGGAAATCACCCTGGGCGAAGCGAAGATTATTTCCATGAGCCGTGAGCAGGTGATCCAGAGCCTGGAGGGCGGGATTCTGCTGGACATGAATGTGCGCGAAGGCGCCATCGTCGAGAAGGGCGATGTGCTGTTGCGCATCGACCCGACCCGTGCCGAGTCCAGCTACCGCGAGGTGCTGTCCAAGGTGATCGGCCTCAAGGCGTCGATCAGCCGTCTGCGTTCCGAGGCGTATAACCAGCCGTTGCAATTCGACGATCAGGTCAAGCAGGACAAGGACGTGGTGGCCCAGGAGACCCGTGCCTACGAGTCGCGCAAACGCGCGCTCAACGACAGCATCAGTGCCCTGGAGCGCAGCTATCAGTTATCGACGCGTGAGGTGCGCCTGGCCGAGCCGCTGGCGGCCAAGGGCCTGATGTCGGAAGTGGAGCTGTTGCGTATCCGCCGTTCGGCCAACGACATCAAGTCGCAAATCGTCGAGCGCACCAACAAGTTCCAGGCAGACGCCAACTCCGAGCTTTCCAAGCTGGAGCTGGAATTGTCGCAGATCAGCGAAAACCTGATTGGCCGCGCGGATGTGCGCGACCGCACCACCATCACCGCCCCCGTGCGCGGCACCGTGAAAAACGTGCGCGTCAGCACCATTGGCGGGGTGATCCAGCCGGGTGAGCACATCCTTGAGATCGTGCCCCTGGAAGAACAACTGCTGGTGGAAGGCAAGATCCGCCCTTCGGACGTGGCCTTCCTGCGCCCGGGCCTGGCGGCGACCGTGAAGATCACCGCGTACGACTACGCGATTTATGGCGGCCTCAAGGGCCGGGTGGAACACATCAGCCCGGACACCCTCAAGGACGACCAGAAAGCGGCGTCGGGTCGCCCGGATGACACCTACTACCGCGTGCTGGTGTTGACCGACAGCAGTGAGTTGACGGCGGGCGGCAAGTCGCTGCCGATCATTCCGGGGATGGTGGCATCGGTGGAAATCCGTACCGGTGAAAAGACCATCCTCAATTACCTGCTCAAGCCCGTGCTCAAGGCGCGCGAAGCCTTCCGGGAGAGATGATCATGACTTACACACATGACCGACGGCCGAAGCCGTCGGCACAGGGCACGGCTGCGCCGGCGTTTCGCCTGAGCCTGCTGGCCACACTGGTCTGGAGCCTGTCGGTTGGGTTGCACAGCGCTTCGGCTCAGGCCGATGAATTCCTCGCGTTTCTGGCGGCGGCACCCGGGAAGGATCTGCGTCCCGCCGTGCGTCCGGCGGTACGGCAAGTCGAACCACGTCGCACTGAGGTGGTGACGTTCCAGCCCGCAGTGGCAACGGCCTATACGCCGCCGCGTCCTGCGGCGGTACGCGAAGCCGAGCCGCGTCGTACTGAGGTGGTGACCTTCCAGCCGGCAGCGCCGACGGCCTATACGCCGCCGCCGCGTCCTGCAGTGGTGCGTGAAGCCGAACCGCGTCGCACCGAGGTGGTGACTTTTCAGCCCGCAGCGGCACCGGCTTATACGCCACCGCCGCGTCCTGCAGTGGTGCGTGAAGCCGAACCGCGTCGCACCGAGGTGGTGACTTTTCAGCCCGCAGCGGCACCGGCTTATACGCCACCGCCGCGTCCTGCGGTGGTGCGTGAAGCCGAACCCCGTCACGCCGAGGTGGTGACCTTCCAGCCTGCGGCGGCAACGGTATCTACGCCATCGGCGCGGCCCGTGTCGTCACGCAGCGAGTCGCTGTCGTTTACCAAGGTGGATGCCGGCAGCGTGGCGAAGCCGATGCCGCGTGCGCCTTCGACGGTGAACGTAGCGCCTTCGCGCAGCGGCGAGCTGCCGGGGGTTTCGGCCTTGGCCACCCTGGGTGTATCCGAATCGGTAGCGATGCGGCAGGTCACTGCCGTGGGCCCGTCTGAATTCGAGCTGCGCGAGATTCTGTATCGGGCCGTGCGCGCCGCTGCCGAGCGCAGCCCCAAGGTGCAGGCCGCGGTGGCCGAGCAGTATGCCGCCGACGCCGACATCGATGAAGCCAAGGGCCAGCGTTGGCCCCAGGTCGACCTGAGCACCACTGCCGGTTCCAAGAAATTCGGCGGCTCGTCGGATAACGAAAGCTCGAGCAGCACCGGGATCAACCTGAGTATCGTCACCCCTGTGTATGACTGGGGACGTATCCAGAGCACCATCGAGAGCCGTCGGCACCTGTCGGCGGCGGCGGCGTCGGCCATTGAGGCCGAGCTGGAAAACTCGGCCTTCGACGTGACCAACCGTATTGTCGAACTGGGCAAGCAGCGCCTGATCGTCGACCTCAGCCAGCAGTACGTCGACCGCATGAATGAGCTGGTCAAGATGCTGGCCGGTATCGTCGCTGTGGACAAAGGCCGCGCCAGTGAATTGACCCAGGCCAAGTCCCGCATGTTGCAGGCCCAAGCGGCACGCGATGCGGCCGAGACGAAAGCCAAGGATGCCGAGATCAACCTGCGCAAACTGGTCGGCGACCGGCCGATCGCGATTCCGCGCACCCCGCAGTGGAACATTCGCCTGGCCAACCTCGATGCCTTGTTGGGCAAGGTGGATAACCATCCCTCGCTCAATCAAGCGCGGGAGCAGACCGAGTCTGCCGAATTGCAGGCCAAGGTGGTGCGTGCATCGTCCTTGCCGCAGTTGAACTGGGTGATCAACAAGTCCACGGCCGATGATGCCCTGGGCCGTGAACAGCCGTGGGAAACCCATTTGTCGTTGTCCTGGGGCGCCTTCCGGGGCGGCTCCACCCGCGCCTCGGAACGCGCGGCCTTGCAGCGCGCTGAAGCCGGTCGACAGACGGCCGAGCAACAGCGTCTGGACCTGGAATACGGCATTCGCACCGCCAACCATGAGGCCAAGACCTTTCTGGAGCGTGCCGAGTTGTACCGCAGCCTGACGAACGAGTCGGACGGTATTCGCGTGGCGTTTTACGAGCAGTGGTACCACCTGGGTAAACGCACCCTGCTGGACGTGTTGTCGGCCGAGTCCGATCACTATGGCAACCGGGTCAGCGAAGTCAGCAACCGGTTCGACGGTTACCAGGCGATTTTGCGCCAGTACGCCGGTGCCGGCACGCTGGGCGCCTGGTTGCGTGGAGAGGCACGATGAGCCTGGCCAAAAAAGGACGTTCTGTGGAGGCCTCGTCCAGCCCGGCCCAGAGGTTTCAGCAGTGCGCCCAGGCGTTCCAGGCGGCGATGGCGCGCAATGATTTTGGTGCCGCGCTCGGCGCGGCCGAAGGTGCGTTGAAGATCGTGCCGCAGCACATGGGCGTGTTGTCGGATTACGCGTTGTGCCTGATGCGGCTCAATCACTTGCGCCGGGCGCACGCGGTGTACCTGCAGATCTTCAATGCGCCGCCCGCCTTGCAGGCCCAGGCCAGCGCGACGTGGTTAGACGGGTTGGCTGAGGTCTGCGGCCACCTGGGCTTGCACGACGATGTGCGCACCTTCGGCAAGCGTTCTTTGGAACGGGCCGACGCGCGCCATGGCCATGCCGTCGAACCCGGGCCGCGCGCGGCTGCACCGGCAGCCTTTCAGCCGGGGGCCCCGGAACGCAACATCATTGCCTACACCTTGTTCGGTGACAGCCCGCGTTACTGCGAGTCGGCCATCGCCAATGTGCAGGTGGCCCGGGAGTTGTTTCCCGCGTGGCGTTGCCGCGTGTACCTGGATGACAGCGTGCCGGCCGTGATCCGGCAACGCCTGCTGGACGCCGGTGCACAGGTGATCGACATGAGCGGTTCGGCGCGCGACGGTGTGCATCCTTTGATGTGGCGTTTTCTGGTGGTGGATGACCCAGAGGTAGACCGTTACCTGATCCGCGACGCCGACTCGTTGCTGTCCGAGCGTGAGCAAGCGGCGATTGACCAGTGGTTGGCGAGCCCGTACTGGTTTCACCACATTCGCGATTCTTTCACCCACACCGAGCTGATTCTGGCGGGGCTTTGGGGTGGTTGCCGAGGCGGCTTGCCGCCGTTGAAACCGCTGATGCAACGCTGGTTGGCGCAGCAATCGGACGTGACGCGCTTCTCTGACCAGATTTTCCTGCGCGAGCAGGTGTGGCCGATGCTGCGCCAAAGCGTGTTGAACCATGATGATTGGTTCGATTTTCATGGCGCCCAGCCGCTCCCTGCCCACGCGCCGATCCGCTGGCAGACCGAGCGTTTTCATGTGGGCAGCAATGCGAGCTTCAAGGCGATCCGTGGGCACAGCACCAAAGCCTGCGGTGAGCGCCAGGGCTGGCGTGTACTGGATCAGGCCGGCCAGGAAGTGTGCCGCTATCACTCGACAGTGCACGGCAACTACTGGTCGGCGGACTTGCCGTTTTTTGTCACGGCGCCCCTTGGCGCCGGGCAGTGGCGAGTGGAACTGACGGACTAGCCGCCAGTGCCCCGGCGTTACGCAATCTCGGCCAACAACTGTTGTTCCAGGGTTTGCATCACCGCCATGACGTGTTCCACTTGCGGCTGGTAAGCCCCGGGCGGATCTTGTTCGAGCAGGTCTTCCAACTGCGTGCAGGCCTCGACCAGTTGCCTGGCGCCGGCCATGAAGGCACCGCCTTTGACTTTGTGGGTCAGCGTGCCGATTTTCCGGGTGTCGTTGGTACTCAACAGGGCCTTGAAGCTGGCGCGGTCTTCGTAGCTGGCACTGATGAATTTCTCGACCAGAGGCTTGTACGCCTCAGGCGCCAGGAACTTGAGCTTCTGCAATTCTCCGCCAGTCGCGCTGGCCGCACCGGCGCGCCGGGCCGCTTCGGCAGAGACGGCGCCGATGTGCTGGGCCAGGGCCTCGATGCCGGTCGGTTTGAACAGGCACTGGGTCATGCCCGCATCCAGGCAGTCCTGGATGACTTGCGACTGGGCATGGGCCGTCAGGCCAAAGATGGGGTGCGGGCTCATGGCTCGGTCCTGCTCCAGGCTGCGCATCTGGCGGGTCAGTTCATAGCCATCCATCAGCGGCATATTGCAGTCGGTGATGGTCAGGTCGAAGGGCGGGTCGGCCTGTTTCCATTCGGCCAGGGCGGTTTCGCCATCGTCGCAAGGCACCACGCGGTGCCCCAGGAACTCCAGTTGCTGGCACAGCAACAAGCGATTGGGCGCATGGTCCTCTACCACCAGAATATTCAGGCGGTGGTTCGTTGTGCCGGGCGCTTGCGCCGGTGGTGAGGCGGGCGCGAGTTGGGTGCGCTCGGCAGCGAACTCCAGCTGGAAGCAGGAGCCTTGTCCGAGTGTGCTGGTGACGCTGAGGCGTGCGTCCAGCAACGCCGCCAGGCGTGTGCAAATGCTCAGGCCCAAGCCGGTGCCGCGCGCGCTGCGGGTGCCGGCTCCCACCTGCACGAACGGTTCGAAGATGGCTTTTTTCGCGGCCTCGCTCAAGCCCACGCCCGAGTCGCGTACCTCGATCAGATAGCGGCAAAACCCTGTTGTGGCGTCATCCGGCAATTGCTTGAGCGACAGCGTCACCGACCCTTGTTCAGTGAACTTGATCGCGTTGCTGATCAGGTTGGCGATGATCTGGTTGAGCATCAACGAATCGATGATCACCAGCGGGTCGTGGGCGTCGACCCGCAGGTCGAAGCTCAGGTGTTTGTTCTGTGCGTTGACCTCGAACAGGGTGTGCACCGACTCCAGCAGTTCGATCAAGTGAGTGGGGCGATGCAAGGGGTGCATCGCGCCGGCTTCGATTTTCGACAGGTCGAGGATGTCGCCGATCAGTGACAGCAACGACTGCGCGGAGAGGTGCGCCACCCGCAGGTTTTCGTCCAGTTGTTCCGGGGTGCCACCGCGTACCCGCAGCATCTCGATCAGCCCGATCAGCGCACTGATGGGCGTGCGGATTTCATGGCTCATGCTCGCCAGGAAGGTCGATTTGGATTCGTTGGCATCATCGGCGGCTTCCTTGGCCAGCAGCAACTGCTCCATCAATTGCTCACGCTCGCTGATGTCGAGCCAGCCACCGATCACCCCGGAAAACTCGCCGGCAGCGTTCTGGAAGGGCAGCGTCCAGTGGTAAATCTGGCGCTGCTGGCCGTCGATCTCGATGTCCAGGTCGGCGAAGGTCGGTTCCTGGCTCTTCTCGCTCTGCGCATAGATCTGTTGGTACTGGGCACTGAGCGCTGGCGAAATGACCCCGGTTTCACTCAAGGTCTTGCCGATGACGTCCTCCTGGGTCGTGTGCAGAAACTCCAGGTAAGCCAGGTTGCACTGGGCCAGGCGGCCCGACCTGTCGCGCACGTACAGCGCGATAGGGGAGCCGTCGATCAAGGTCTTGCTGAACGCCAATTGGTCGCTGAGGGCGCGTTCGGCACTGCGCCGTTTGCGGATCTGGATCTGCAGGTAGTAGTTCCACACCAGGAACGCCAGGACAAAGGCCACGGCCGCGCCAATGATGGGGTAGAGGTCATCCTTGTAGGCGTTCCACGAACTGGAAACGGCCGGGGCGGCGTGGTTGCGCCAGCGGTCACTCAAGGTCTTGAGCTCTTCGGGGGGAATGCCCAGGAGCACCTTGTTGATGATGCTCTTGAGCTGCGGGTCGTCATCACCGACCGCCATGGCGATACGGGCGGGGTATTCGCCGATCACGGCACTGATCTGCAAGGCATCCTGGAAATGCTGCTTGATGAAGTAATCGGCGCCGATCTGGATATGCACCGCCGCGTCGACGTCGCCCTTGGAGAGCATTTCGATGCCGCGCACGGCATTGGGAACCGGTACCTGGATGATCTGTGGGTAGTGTTGCGTCAGCCAGTTGGCCAGCGGGTTACCGGTGGGAATGCTCAGGCGTTTGCCGTTGAGTGCGTCGAGGGTGTCCAGCGTGGTGCCCGAGCGTCGGGTCACCAGCACGAACGGGTTGATGAGGTAAGGCCGGGTGAATTGTTCGGGCTTGAGCCGCGCCTCGCCAATGCTGAGGGCGGCGATCAGGTCGGCCTGATTGTCCTGCAGCTGCTTGAGCATGGTGGGAATGCTGTTGCTGCGCACGATCTCCAGTTTCAGGCCGGTACGTTGGCTGACGATTTTCAGCAAGTCTGCGCTGAGGCCCTGGAACTCATCATGGTCATCAAAGAACGTCAGGGGCGCATAGGCGCCGGCCACCAGAATCCGGATGCTCTTGTGGTTGGCCAACCAGGCCGTCTCGGCGGCATCCAGCTCCAGCGGGGGCTGGTCCACGACAAAGTTGTTGCTCAAGCCCCAGCGTGTGGTGATGCGCATCATGTCCAGGGGCGGGATGGCGTCGAGGGTGGTGTTGATCGCCTTCAACAACTGCGGTTGCCGGTCGCTGACCGCGAAATTGATATCGGCCGAGACGCGGGGGAGGGCGTCGCCGGAGATATACACATCGTTGTTGTAGAGCAGGCGAATCATGAACTCCGCCGTAATCGCATCCATCCACATGGCGTCCGCCTGGTTGTACACCAGTGAGGTGAGGCCGATCAGGTGGTTGGAATACTGGATCAACCGGGCTTTGGGGTACTGTGCTTGCAGGGCCGCGCCGACGTTGTCGTCCCCCACATAGGCCAGGCGCTGGCCTTCCAGGTCGGTGGTCGGCGGCAAAGTTTCACCGATGCGCCGGGCGATGACCTTGCGATTAAGCAAGTAGGGGCGCGATTGTGTCAGGGCGCCTTCCTGGCCTTGGGTGACGTCATGCAGGGCCAGCAGGTCCACTTCGCCTCGGGCCAGCGCTTCCCGTGCTTCTTTGGGGCTGGGGTAGCGCCAGATCTTCAAGCGCAGCCCGGTGGCTGCACGGATGGCGCCCAGGTAGTCCGCCGCCACGCCTTCGAACTGGCTTTGGTCGAAGCCCATGTGCAGCGGCGGTAGCGCGCCGTTCCAGATCGCCACATTGATTTGGGGGCCGGTGGCCAGCCAGGCGCGGGTCTGGGTATCGAATTCGACGTGAGGAATGTTGGTGGGGGCGTTGACCAGCAACGTTACCGGCTCACGGGTCAGCGCCAGGGCGCCGGTAGCCATCAGCAAGACCAGGGTGCCCGATAACCAGGCGAACAAACGTTTAAAGTTCTTCAAGGTGTCAGGTCCAATAGGCAGCATTGACGATCCAGTCCGCTCGGAAGCGCGCCTCGGAAGAGGTTAGCGTCCGTAGTACATTTCATTCTATTTTGTACGAATTATTACCCGTCAAGATAGCTTCGTCGCCGCATCCGTGCCCTGTGCAAGACCTCCCTGTGAACCATTTTTTCCAGCGGCAAATGCTTGCTGCTGCTTCATCGCGTACCGCTGTCGAATGAAAAATGAAGAGCGCTGTATTGGCGCGAAATCGACGAACTTCACACAGCGCCCGCTCGACTGGTGTTTTTAAAAAAATACTTTAAATACAAGGCGTTAGTTAGCATTTTTCGAGTTTTTAGATCGATCGTTCAGAAACGCAATTCCCTGGTTTTTCTTCTCACAGACTTAGGATAGTGTGTATTTGCAATGGCGAATGACCTGTCAGGCAATTCGCGTAATTTCGTATGTATCAGGAGGGCTTTACGATGAGATGGTCGGTAGTTTCACCGCTCAAGGTGGCTCTCCTGGATGACCATGCGTTGATACGTGACGCACTGACGGTTCGTTTGTCCTCCGAGTCCGACATCAAAGTCGTCGGTGTGTATTCCCAAGGCAACCAGCTTCTGCAGGCCCTGCGTGAAGAGGCCATTGACCTGCTGATCCTCGATTACCAATTGAGTGAGGGTGAACTCGACGGCTTGCGCCTGATTCAACTGTTGCGCGGCCATCACCCTGACTTGCGCATCCTGGTGCTTTCGTCCATGGAACGGCCGGCGACGGTCAACATGGCCATACGCGCGGGTGCCAACGGTTTCTTCGGCAAGTCACAGAACCCTGAGCACCTGGTGCGTGCGATACGCACCGTGGCACTGGACCGTTTGTACCTTTCGCCGGCCATGGCATCAGAGTTGGATTCAACCCCTGAAACGCCTGCTGCTTCGGGTGAGGAAGGCGATTCGGGCCCTGAACAACTGGTCAACTACCCTGCGTTGTCGCCCAAGGAACGTGAAGTGCTGCGTTGCTGCCTTGAGGGGATGTCCGTTTCGCAAATCGCGGTCAAGTTCCTGCGCAGTCGCAAGACGATCAGTGGTCAGAAACAGGCCGCACTGCGCAAACTGAATGTGCGCACCGATACGGAACTGTTCAAGTTGCACCTGCACCTCAAGGACATCTGAAGCCGCCCGCTCGCCCGGTGGTTAATTCTCCGCGTAGAAAATATGCCGGCCGATGCGCATTTTTTTCTGAAAGGATCGACTCCAATAGGGTTTGATGCTTGAAGCATGGAAGTGTGTGGCGCCGTCAGTGGGGTCCTTGTGTTCCCCGTTAAGCACTTGTGCCGCGAGGGTCTTGGCCTTGCGCCAGGCCTTTTCTTCCATCGGTTGGCGCTGGGCATTGGAGTGCGTCCAGGAAAACTGCCGTTCCCGGTATACCTCCCTGCAAATGTTTTCGGTTTGCCAGCCGGCGCGGTTCATGGTGACGGACGCTACCGCGATTTGGCCGTATTCGGGCTCTCCACGGGCCTCGTGGTAAATATTTAATGCTAAACACAAGAGTGTGTTGGCCGTGTTCATCGGTAGACCTCTATTGCAATCCAACCTCCTTGAACTTGATATAAACAGTGTGCGAGCGTGCACGCATATCTCTTACAGGTGGATAGTGCTGATGTTGAAGTTGATAATGGAATGTGTGTTGAATAAAACGCTGGTGCGAGTGTTAGTGTTTCAGGACAGTCCATTGCGCTTGGCTATTTCATACAGTTCAACGGTGGTATTGGCGTTCAACTTTAAGGACAGCCTGGCTTTGTAAGTGCTGATGGTCTTACTGCTCAAGCACATGCTCTCGGCAATGGATTTTTGTGTTTGCCCCCAGGACAGCTTCTGCAGAATGTTCAGTTCTCGAAGGGACAGTGAACTCAATAGTTTTTCATCCCTTTGAGTGTCATATTCCTGATCAGTGGTGGCTGCCCCCTTATTCGGGAAATAGTTGTATCCCGTCTCGATTGTGCGGATAGAGTCGATCAGCCGGGACGCCTCTTCATGCTTGTAGACCAGGCCGTGTGCACCCTCTGCCATACAGCGCTCGGTAATGGTGCTGGATACCAGGCTCGTGAATACCACTATCTTTGTGGGAAGACTTTGCAGTGCCAACTGCCTGATCAAGTGCAAACCATCCAATTCAGGCTGTGCGACATCCAGCAGTAAAAAGCCAGGGCGCAGTGACGTGCAAAGTTTCAATGCGGCGTGCGCAGAGTTGGCTTCGCCGACAACGTTATAACCGCTATCGTTAAGCGTTTTTCGAAGACCCAAGCGGATGATCGGATGATTGTCGGCGATGACGGTTCTGTTCTTCACGGCGTGGCTCGTGCATGAATTGAGTTGCGGCAATTCTTACCGTTACTTACGAGATTGGCAATTTATCAGGGGTTTTTTGAGACAAGTCTTAAATTTAATTTTCCTGTATGAGTTGAGGGGCATGGGGTTTAAATGTTTATAAACGTTGAGAGGTTTCTGTTATGTCGTAGAGCGGGTGTGTTTTGCACAAGAGCGCTATTGAGCCCCGTCAAGGTCTGCGGTTGATCCTGCACGGCCGTCCGCTCCGGTCTCTGTAACGCACCTTCAGGCTTTTGAATCCACTCGATATTCTGTAGCCTTGCGCAGCTTCACCCGTGCTTGATGAACACAATCACTTCGTCCGGCGGCGCCCGAAGGGCTCCAGAGCCGGTGGTACACTCGACTTTCGCGCAACTGCGCCTGCAGGTCTTGCGAACATGACGCACATTTCCGAACGCCTTCTGGTTCAAGCCCACCTCGATGCCAAGCAGCCCAAGGCCCTGAGCATCGAAGAAGAGGCGAGCCTGCGCGCCGCCATCGCTGCCGAGCTCAAGGCTCAAGACGCGGTGCTGGTCGCCCACTTCTATTGCGACCCGGTGATTCAGGCCTTGGCCGAAGAAACCGGGGGCTGTGTCTCCGATTCCCTCGAAATGGCACGCTTTGGCGCTGCCCACCCGGCCAAGACCGTTTTGGTGGCCGGCGTGCGTTTCATGGGGGAGACCGCCAAGATCCTCACCCCCGAAAAACGCATCCTCATGCCCACCCTGGAGGCCACGTGCTCCCTGGACCTTGGCTGCCCGGTGGATGAGTTTTCGGCGTTCTGCGACCAGCATCCCGAGCGCACCGTAGTGGTGTACGCCAACACCTCGGCGGCGGTCAAAGCCCGTGCCGATTGGGTGGTGACCTCCAGCTGCGCACTGGAAATCGTCGAGAGCCTGATGGACAACGGTGAGACGATCATCTGGGGCCCGGACAAGCACCTGGGCACCTACATCCAGCGCCAGACCGGTGCCGATATGCTGCTGTGGGACGGCGCGTGCATCGTCCACGAAGAGTTCAAGTCCAAGCAGCTGGAGGACATGAAGGCCCTGTACCCGGACGCTGCGATTCTGGTGCACCCGGAGTCGCCGACCTCGGTGATCGAGCTGGCGGACGCGGTCGGCTCCACCAGCCAGCTGATTGCTGCGGCGCAGCGCTTGCCGAACAAGACCTTCATCGTGGCCACTGACCGCGGCATCTTCTACAAGATGCAGCAGCTGTGCCCGGACAAGGTCTTCGTCGAAGCGCCTACCGCCGGCAACGGCGCCGCTTGCCGTAGTTGTGCACACTGCCCGTGGATGGCGATGAACACGCTGGAGCGCACGTTGCAGTGCCTGCGCGAGGGCAGTAACGAGATCTTCGTGGAGCCTTCGGTGATCCCGCACGCGGTGCGCCCGCTCAAGCGCATGCTCGACTTCACCCAGGCTGCCCGACTGAAACTCGCCGGCAACGCCTGATCCAGAGCGGGCACAATTAAAAATGTGGGAGCGGGATTGCTCGCGAATGCGGTGCATCAGTCAATGAATGTATCGACTGACACAGCGCCTTCGCGAGCAAGCCCGCTCCCACATTTGGATTTTCGCCAGCCTGGATTACTTCTTCTGCTTGGGAATGTGCACCAGCTGCGTGTCCGAGTAGATGTCATGCCAGCTGCGCTTGCGCTTATCAAACAGCGACCAGAAAAACCCCAGCCCCACGCACAGCCACGACGCAATCGCCACCACAAAGCGCAGCAGCGCTTGCCACAGGCTGATGCGCGAACCGTCGGCGTTCTGTACGCGCACGCCCCACACCTGCATGCCCAGGGTTTGGCCCGAATGGGTCCAGAACTTGGCGAAGAAACCAAACAGCACAAAGAACAGGATCGTCGACAGCAATGGGTCGCCGTCCAGTGCCCCGGACTCGGTCAACGTACGCATCTTGGCCTCGCCGATAAACGCCATCCACACCAGCTTGTAGAGGAATGCGGTGACAATCAGCAGGGCGGTGCACAGCAGGAAGTCATAGAACATGGCCGCCAGACGCCGGCCAAGGCCAACGGCGGGGAACTCGCCCTGGGGATTGAGCAGGGGTTTGGACATGGCAGGGCTCTCTGAATAAAAAGCCATTCTACGAACAAACGCGCATAAAAAAGCCCCTGATGTCACCATCAGGGGCTTTTTGTCGCAGGAAGGATCAGCCTTCTGCTTGTACTTCGTCAGCCTGCATGCCTTTCTGGCCCTGCACGGCGATGAAGGTCACTTTCTGGCCTTCTTTCAGGCTCTTGAAGCCGTTGCCCTGAATAGCGCGGAAATGGACGAACAGATCCGGACCGCTTTCTGGAGTGATAAAACCAAACCCTTTCTCGTCGTTAAACCACTTGACGGTACCGCTCTGACGTTCAGCCATTTTCTTCTTTCCTTTG
>Ga0157375_10000477_pt1 | contig 36502 bp, 27 predicted proteins | sample M35metaG_FD_115311 | JGI IMG/M metagenome (GOLD analysis project Ga0157375, IMG submission 115311) | Miscanthus rhizosphere microbial communities from Kellogg Biological Station, Michigan, USA - M3-5 metaG | ecosystem: Host-associated > Plants > Roots > Rhizosphere > Soil | place: USA: Michigan... | reverse complement strand
GACACACTTCGCGGGGCGGCGTCCTCGGTCGGCCAAATGGCGCTGCCATTCGGCCTCCCTGCGTCCTACCCCCGCTCGGTCCGGCACTCGCCAGTCGCACACGCAGGTTATGAGACAGGCTCTTAGCCTGAATCCACCGAGATCGGTGGATTCAGGTTTAGGCACTACCATGCCCAAGCGGGCTGAGCGACCGCGGGGGGAGAGAAAACCCCTCGAGGAAAGTCCGGACACCGAAGGGCGAGGGCGGTGGGTAACGCCCACCCGGGGAAACCCGCGGGAAAGTGCCACAGAAACACACGGCCGATGGCGCAGCCACACGTGAGCTGCGTACAGGCAAAGGTGAAATGGTGCGGTAAGAGCGCACCGGCGCCGCGGTGACGCGGCGGCCAGGCAAACCCCGCCCGGTGCAAGGCCAAACAGGATCGTCGACCCTGCCCGGCGAGATCCAGGTAGGCCGCAGGGCCGCTGCGGCGGCCCCTCGGGGCTTCGGCCCCGGTGAGATAGATGGTCGTTCTCGACAGGATCCGGCTTACAGGCCCGCTGACGGAAAGGCCCCCGAAAGGGGGCCTTTCCAACCTCTTCACGATTTCTGTCTTAGCGTTTGCTAACGTGCCGCCAACTTCCGCTGAATCTCCGCCATATATCGCGGGGAGCGGGGGACCCACAAGTTGGGGCGAATCGCCGGCTTATGCCGCGTAGCGCAGCTCTTTCAGCGCGAGCCCGTCAGCTAACCCCGTAAGCGTCCGAGAGAGCGATGAAGACGAACGCGAACCGCCCCTGGCGGAAAACCCGACTTTGGAACGCCCTGCCGCTGCTCGTGGCCGTGCTCGCCCTGCCCGCGATACCGGCCCAGGCGATCACGGGCGGAGCCTCGGCGGTCGCCCCCGCCGGAGCCCAGGACGGCAGCGAAGTCGCCTTCGCGCCTATGCAGTGGGCCGGCGCCACCTGGTACGGCCCCGGTCTGTACGGCCGCCACACCGCCTGCGGGCAGCTGCTCGGCCCCGACACGATCGGCGTCGCCCACCGCAGCCTGCCCTGTGGGACCACGGTCAAGTTCGCCTACCGCGGCCACTCGATCGTCACCCAGGTGATCGACCGCGGGCCATACAGCCACGGTAATTCCTGGGATCTGACTCAGGCGGCTGCCCGCGCCCTGCAGTTCGAAAAGTCGGGCGCCGATCGACTCCGCTTCGCCGTCACGCTCGAATACGCACGCTCGCATGGCGGCGCGCGCCGTGCCGGCGGCTGAACTGCCGCCGTTCAGGCTAGTCTTCCGCTTCTAAGCAGGACTTTTCTACGAGAGGAGCGCGGGTATGTCGAGGTTTTCGCAGAGCGTCGGAGTCGCCGATCGGTTCGCTGCAGGCGCTCGGGCCGCCGTCATCGCCGCTCTGGCCGGCTGCCTGCTCGCGCTCGTCCTCACGGTCGCCGGTGCAGGCGCCGCGACCGACTCGCGCACCACCGTAGTGCTCGGCAGCACGGCGACCGTGCCCGACCCGTCCTGCCCTGACCTGCCCTGCCAGGCGGTCGGAAGCGTCACCGGCTTCCAGGTCAGCACCGACCAGGGCGGCCTTCCCTTCAACGTCCGCCGGGACGGCAAGGTCAAGGCATGGACGTTGACGCTCGCCGAGCCGACCGGCAAGCAACGCTCGTTCTTCAACGGCTTCTTCGGCACGCCGCCCGAGGCGCGCCTGGCGATCCTGCGCCGCGTCCCCGGCACCGAGCCGCCCCGCTACAACCTGCGCAGCCAGGGCTCGATCCACGTGCTCAGCCCCTACCTGGGCCAGACGGTCAAGTTCGGCGCCTCGCTGAAGGTCGAAAAGGGCGACATAGTCGGCATCACGATCCCGACCTGGGCCCCGGCCTTCGCCGAGAACCTCTCCTCGAAAAACGCCTGGCGCGCCAGCCGCGAAGAGGGCAAATGCACCAACACCACCGACGTCCGCCAGGGCCAGCCCCAGCAAAAGATCGGCGCCCGAGCCACCTACGGCTGCCGCTACAGCACCGCCCGCCTGCTCTACACGGCAACCGTCGTCGAGGACTAGGGCAGGCGGGAGAGCCGATCGCCCGGCGTCCCTGCCCGCTCAACTTTTTCGGTGGTCGCGGTTGGGCTGACGCCCGAAGCCGACACCGAAAAAGTACAAGCCGCGGGCAGGGACACCGGACACTCGGCTCTTCGAAACGCATTCCTCGCGCGGGTGGCACGGGGTGGGGGTGGGTTCGGACGGGTGAGTCCGCTAACCCACCCCCACCCCGTGACAGGACCCGCGCGCTTACGCTGCGGAGGGGAGTACTTCAGGCGTCGCCTGGTCTTTGGGTAGAGCTGCCGCCGACGCGATCAGGCTCTGGAACTCGTTGAGGGCCAGGTGCGCGACCGCCTCGAGGATCTCCTCGTCGCTCCAGCCGATCTCCCGTGCTTCCTCGTGCAGGTGGTGGGGGGGATAGGCATCCGCTTCGAGCGTCGCCTTGAGGTATTCGAGCAGGGCCGCCTCCTTGGCGTCGCCGGAACCGAAGCTCCGCGCTCGAGAGACCTCGTCCAGTCCGAGCCCGGCGCGGCGCGCCGACTTCGCGTGCTGGGCGGTGCTGTAGGAGTCGTGCCGGTACTCGGCCACCGCCAGTGCGATCCGCTCACGGGTCGCCTGCGGCAGGACGCCGCCGCGCAGCTCGGAGCGCATCCGGGTGTAGGCACGGAGCACGGAGGGGGCGCCGGCGAGGACGCCGACGAACTTGGTCACCGCGCCGCCGGCCGCCTGGATGCTCTTGATCAGCGGAGCACTCTCGTCAGGGGCCGTCAACTCGTCGTGGATCTGGAATCTGCTTACTGCCGTTTTAACCGTCACTTGCATCCCGCCTTTGGCTCCGATTTGACGGAATTCCGCTTCACAGAGCCTTTACGTGGCCTTTACTTTACTTTGAGCCATTAACTTACGCGAAGTAAGTTATACCGAGAATCGGACGCCCCCGCAACCCTTGTGGGGCGAGCGTCACATACCCGTAATACGGGGCTTTAGGCCTCGGCGGTTCACTTCGCCTATCTTTGCCCCGACTGCGCCGAAACAGCCCACGAAGGAGACCGGAATGGCAGACCAGCCGACGAGTGCCAGCGACGTAGCCGAGATCGTCAGGGAGCGCGACGTTCGCTTCATCCGGCTCTGGTTCACCGACGTGCTCGGCCAGTTGAAGAGCTTCTCGATCAACTCCGCCGAACTGGAGGATGCGCTCGAGGGGGGGATGGGCTTCGACGGCTCCTCGATCACCGGCTTCAACCCGATCGAGGAGTCGGACATGATCGCGATGCCCGATCCGTCGACCTTCGCGATCATCCCCTGGCGGCCGGAGGAGGAGAACGCGGTCGCGCGCATGTTCTGCGACATCCGCGTCCCCGGCGGCGACCCCTACGAGGGCGACCCGCGGTGGATCATGCGGCGGGCGCTCAAGCGGGCCGAGGACATGGGTTTCGACACCTACAACATCGGCCCCGAGCTCGAGTACTTCTACTTCCGTTCGGCCAAGCCGGAGGGCGGCGTGCCCGAGGTGCTCGACGAGGGCGGCTACTTCGACCTGACCACGCTCGACGCCGGCTCCGACGTGCGCCGCGACACGATCCTGGCCCTGGAGAAGCTGGGGATCCACGTCGAGTACGCCCACCACGAGGTCGGCCCCTCCCAGCACGAGGTCGACATGCGCTACAAGGACGCGCTGCGGATGTCGGACGACTGCATGACCTACCGCATCGTCGTCAAGGAGTACGCGATGAAATACGGCTGGCACGCGACCTTCATGCCGAAGCCGCTGTTCGGCGAGAACGGCTCCGGAATGCACGTCCACCAGTCGCTGGTGAAAGACGGGAAAAACGCCTTCTTCGACCCCGACGACCAGTACTACCTCTCGGCGACGGCGAAGGCCTTCATCGCCGGCCAGCTGCGCCACGCGCGTGAGATCTCGCCGCTCTTCGCCCAGTGGGTCAACTCCTACAAGCGCCTCGTTCCCGGCTTCGAGGCGCCGGTCTACCTGGCCTGGTCGCGCCGCAACCGCTCGGCGCTGATCCGCGTGCCGCTCTACCACCCCGGCAAGGAGGCGGCGACGCGGGCCGAGCTGCGCTGCCCCGACCCCGCCTGCAACCCCTACCTCTGCTTCGCCGGCATGCTGCAGGCCGGGCTAGAGGGGATAGAGCACGGCTACGAGCTGCCCGAGCCGATGGAGCAGAACCTCTACCACCTCTCGCCCGAGGAGCGCTCCCAGCGCGGCATCGAGCAGCTGCCGGAGACGCTCGGCGAGGCGATCGACATCGCCGCCGACTCAGAGCTGGTGCTGCGCACGCTCGGCGAGCACACGTTCCGGCGGTTCGTCGAGATCAAGCGGCAGGAATGGGACGACTACCGGGTGCAGGTCACGCCTTACGAGATCGAGAACTTCCTTCCCGTTCTCTGAGGCTTCTGGCCGCGGGTCCTGTCACGTGGGAAGGGGGTATTAGCGGACTCACCCGTCCGAATACCCCCTTCCCACGTGCCACCCGCGGGAGGAGTGCTTTAAGGGCGGGACGGTTCGGGCTCGGGCTCGCTAGGGGACCCGGCAGCACGTCCTCCCTTGGAAAGAGCTGATGGCCACCAGAACTTGGCGCCGACCCTGAGGGCTATTGCCGGGACGAGGATGCTGCGGACCAGGAAGGTGTCGAGGAGGACGCCGAAGGCGACTACGAAGCCGAGCTCGGTGAGGAAGGTGAGGGGGAGGACGGCGAGGACGGAGAAGGTGCCGGCGAGGACGATGCCGGCGCTGGTGATGACCGCGCCGGTGACGGCGAGCGCGCGCAGGATGCCCTGGCGCGAGCCGTGCTGGATCGTCTCCTCGCGCGCGCGGGCGATCAGGAAGATGTTGTAGTCGACCCCGAGCGCGACGAGGAAGACGAAGGCGAAGAGGGGTAACGAGGGATCGGAGCCCGGGAAGCCGAAGACGACGTCGAAGAAGAAGTAGCCGACCCCGAGTGCGGCGAGGAAGCTGAGGATCACCGTGCCGATCAGGATCAGCGGCGCGACCACGGCCCGCAGCAGCCCCATCAGGATCAGGAAGACGACGACGAGGATGATCGGCGGGATCACGATCGAGTCCCAGCCGGCGGCGTCGCGGACGTCGAATTCGACCGCGGTCGGGCCGCCGACCAGGGTGGTGGGCGCGACCTCGTGCGCGGCTTCTCGCATCGGTTCGACCAGGTCGAAGGCCTCGGTCGAGTATGGCTCGATTTCAAGCGTCGCGTGCAGCAGGATCCCCGCCGGTCCTTCGGTCACCGGTCCGGAGACCGCCTCCACGTCTTCGACGCCGGCGACGGCGCGGCGCACGGCCGGCACGTCGGCGCGATCCTGGACGACGATGTCGGTCCGCGCGGTCGTTCCCGACGGGAAGCTCTTTTCGAGCAGGTGCTGGCCTTCGACCGATTCGACTTCGGTGCGGTAGCTGTCTTCGCTGGTCAGTTCGGTGGAGAAGAAGGCGAAGCCGCAGCAGAAGACCAGCAGGAGGGCGACGGAGCCGGCGATCACACGAGCCGGCGAGATCGCGACGCGGTCGCCGACCCGCGCCCAGAAGCCGTGGGTGGCGTCGGCGGCGTGCTCGAGCTCGTGGCGGCGCACCTCGTAGGGCGTGAAGAAGGCCCGGTCGAGCGGGCCGACGATCAGCGAGGGGACCCTGCGGCCGCTGATCCGCCGAAGGATCCAGTTGAGCAGAACGAGGGGCAGCAGCACCAACACCAGGAGGCAGGCGAGGACGACTCTGGCAAGTGCGCCGAAGGCCGATCCCTCGACGATTCGCATCCGGGACCGATCGGAGAGGCCGTCGGCAGAGGGCGCCGTCTCGGCGGTGTGCGGCACGAAGGGCCAGAAGGCGCGCCGGCCGAAGATCGTCAGCAGCGCCGGCAGCAGGGTCAGCATCGAGAGCGCCGCGCAGGCGATCCCGATCGCGGCGATCGGCCCGAGGCCCGAAGTGCCGTTGACCTTGGCGATGGTCAGGCAGAGCAGGGCGGCGATCACGGTTGCGGCCGAGGCAAAGATCGCCGGGCCGGCGGAGGCGAGAGCCGTCCGCATCGCCTCGTGCTTGTCGGCCACGCGGTGCAGCTCCTCGCGGTAGCGGGCGACGAGCAGCAGCGCGTAATCGGTGCCGGCGCCGAGCACGAGCACCGACATGATCGAGCTCGACTGGCCGTTGATCGTCACGCCCAGCTCCGAGACCCCGTACCCGATCGAGCGCGAGAGCGTCTCGGCGAAGAGCACGGCGGCCAGCGGGATGAAGAAGAACATCGGTGAGCGGTAGATGACTATCAGCAGGAAGATCACCAGGCTGACCGCGGCCAGCAGCAGGGTGCCGTTGATGCCTTCGAAGACTTCGATCGCGTCGGCCGAGAAGCCGGCGCCGCCGGTGATCTTGACCTCGAGCCCGCCACTGCGGTTGGTGATCTCCTTGCGCCATGCCTTGACCGGGTCGAGGATCCGTTCGCCCTCGCCTTCGCCTTTGATGTAGGCGGTGACGATCGCGGCCTTGCCGTCGGGCGAGAGGGCCGGCCCGACGAAGGGTTCGTAGCCCTGCGGTTGACCGGGAACGGCTTTGGCGCCCTCACCGGCGGCCTTGGCGCCGTCGGCGACGACGCCCTGGAAGCGCTCGCCTTCGGCCATCTCCTTCACGTCGGCGGCGATCGTCTGCCGGTCGGCCGCAGTCAGGCCGGACCCGCGGCGGTAGATGATCACGGCCGGCGCGAGTTCGCCGTTCTGCAGCGATTCGGTCGCCTTCAGCGCGGCGGTCGATTCGGCCGAGCCGGGCAGGTAGGAGGTCGCCTCGTTGCTTTCGGCGTCTTCGAACTTGCCCGGCAGGTTGGCCGGACCGGCCGCCACGAAGATGACGACGAACCAGATCGCGAAGACGATCCACTTCGCTCGGCGGCCTGCGGCGAAGGTGAAGGACGAGCCACGCACTGCTCGCATCCTTGCAAACTTCGTGCTTGTGTCCCGCGGGTCCTGTCGCGGCGGCGCTCCCCACATGCTCAGACGCTGCTTCGCAGCGTCCTCCGCTGCGGGGTCCCCCGCCGCCACGCCACCCGCGGGAGATGCGCATGGGGGAGGATGACGAGTGGTGCTTAGAGCAGGGAGGCGAGGGTGCTTGCGTCGGTGGTGGGAGCTCTGCAGGTGAAGTTTTCGCAGACGTAGGCGGTGGGCTTGTTGTCGATTGCCGGGCGATCGGCGAGCAGGGGTGGGACGGAGGAGCTTTCCGGGCCGCCGGCGAGGACCAGGTGGGGGCGGTAGCTGGAGCGGACTACCGCTGCCAGCTCGGTCGGGTCGTCGCCGACCAGGGCGACCTCCTTGGTCGGGGCCAGCTGGAAGTCGAGGGCGCGCAGCAGATGGGCGAAGGCGTCGGGGCGGCGCTGGGCGGTCTTGGCGAAGAGGCGCAGGACGCCCTCGGCCCGTTTTCCGCAGGAGCGCTCTCCCGTCAGCGCCTCGAGTCGCAGCAGGGCGAGGGCCGCCGCGGAGTTCCCCGAGGGGATCGGGTGGTCGCCGATCTCCTTGCGCCGTGCGATCAGCTCTTCGTGGTCGACCGAGGTCGAGAAGAAACCGCCGCGCCCGGGGTCGCCGAAGCGGGCGTTCATGGTCTCGGCAAGGGCGAGGGCCTCGTCGAACCAGCGCCGCTCGAAGGTCGCTTCGTAGAGCGTCAGCAGCGCTTCCAGCAGGAAGGCATGGTCCTCGAGATAACCGTTGAGCCGGGCCGCGCCGTCCTTATAGGTGCGCAGCAGGCGCCCGTCGTCGTCGCGCAGATCGCGGAGGACGAACTCCGCGCAGCCGCGGGCCCCGTCGAGGTAGTCGTCGCGGCCGAGCGCCGCGCCGGCCTCGGCCAGGGCGCCGAGCATCAGCGCGTTCCAGGCGGCGAGGCGCTTGTCGTCGAGGCCGGGCGGCGTCCGCTCCGCCCGTGCCTCGAGCAGGGCCTGCCGAGCCGCGGCGAGCCCCCCGGGCTGCGGCGGCGCCGCTCCGTCGGCAAGGTGGAGGACATTGCGTCCCTCGAAGTTACCCACCTCGCTGACCCCGTAGAACTCGATCGTCTGCTCGGCGAGCTCGCCTCCGAGCACCGATCGCAGCTCCGCCGCCGTCCAGGTGTAGAAGCGACCCTCCTCGCCCTCGGAGTCGGCGTCGATGGCCGAGTAGAAGCCGCCCTCGGCTCCGCGCATCTCGCGCAGCGCCCAGTCGAGCGTCTCCTCACAGACGCGCCGGTAGCGCTCGTGTCCGAGCTCCTGCCAGCCGTGCAGGTACGCGCTCGCGAGCTGCGCGTTGTCGTAGAGCATCTTCTCGAAGTGGGGGACGAGCCAGTCGGCGTCGACCGAGTAGCGGGCGAAGCCGCCGCCGATCTGGTCATAGATGCCCCCGGCCATCATCGCGTCGAGCGTGCGCTCGACCGGCTCACGGACCCCGCGGGCAAGGAGCAGCTCCAGCGCCGCGGCGGGCGGGAACTTCGGCGCGCCACCGAACCCGCCGCGCTCGATGTCTGCCGCGCCCTCCAGCACCTCGATCGCCGCGGCGAGCAGTGCCGCGCCCGGCGCCTCGCCGGCCGGCTCGATCGAGCCGATCGCGCCCAAACGCGATCGCGTTTCGGGCGCCCGTTCGCGCAACTCCTCGCGGCGGTTCTCGAAGGCGTCGAGGACCGCTTCCATCACCATGCGAAAGCTCGGCATTCCCCGCCCCTCGTCGGGTGGGAAGTAGGTCCCGCCGTAGAAGGGCACGCCATCGGGATCGCAGAAGACCGTCATCGGCCAGCCGCCGTGGCCGCTGATCGCCTGCACCGCCTCCATGTAGAGGGCATCGACGTCGGGGCGCTCCTCCCGGTCCACCTTGACGCTGACGAAGTGCTCGTTCATGAAGGCGGCGGTCTCGGCGTTCTCGAAGGACTCGCGCTCCATCACGTGGCACCAGTGGCAGGCCGAGTAGCCGACCGAGAGCAGGATCGGCCGGTCGAGCGCCCGCGCCCGGCTCAGCGCCTCCTCCCCCCATGGGTACCAGTCGACCGGGTTATTTCGGTGCTGGAGCAGGTAGGGGCTGGTCTCCTGCGCCAAGCGGTTCGCCATGCGCTCACACTACCCCGGGAGCATCGAGGCCAACTATTGGGGAGGGAAAGTCGACGAAACTAGGTCAGAAGACTGGATACCGTGATCCCTGCACGAAATCGAGTCATCGATATATCTACCTTCCTCAAGTGGCGAACGACGGAACCTCTGCCCAAAGCGAGCCGGCGATCGAAGCTGTGCTGAAGAAGCTCGAGGACGAGGACCGCGCCGTCGTGCAGGCAGCGCTGGAGCGGGCCGAGCGCACCGAGGCCGAGCTTCGCTACCTCGCCGACCACGACTCGCTGACCGGGCTGCTGGACCGGCGCCGTTTCCGCGCCGAGCTCGACCAGTACGTCTCCTTCAGCGCCCGCTACGGCGGTCGCGGTGCGGTGATGATCGTCGACATCGACGGCCTCAAGGGGATCAACGACTCGCTCGGTCACCACGCCGGCGACAACCTGATCCGCCAGGTCGCCGGGGTGATGCGCGAACGCGTCCGCGCGACCGATATCGTCGCCCGCCTCTCCGGTGACGAGTTCGCGATCCTGATGCCGCAGACCGACGTCGAGGGCGCGATGCAGCTCGGCGAGGACCTGCGCGCCCAGGTCGCCGACAGCGTCCAGCCCACCTCCGACTCCGAGCCGGCGACGATCAGCGTCGGCGTCACGATGTTCGGCGGCGGCGAGAAGGGGACCGGCTCCGAAGCGGTGCTGGTCGCCGCCGATCAGGCGATGTACCGGGCGAAGGAGGGCGGGCGCAACCAGATCGCCCTCTTCCGCGACCCGAGCGAGCCGCAGCGCGAGCCCGAACGGCGCCAGACGACCGCGGCGCGGATCCGCGACGCGCTCACCGACGACCGCCTGAGTCTCCACACTCAGCCGATCCGCAGCCTCGCCTCAGGCGGGATCGAGCGCTACGAGCTGCTCCTGCGGATGACCAACGAAGCGGGAGAGCTGCTGCCGGCGGCCTCGTTCATCGAGGCGGCGGAGCGCGCGGGCATGGTCCAGGAGCTCGACCGCTGGGTCGTCGGGCAGGCGCTCGAGCTGCTCGCCGAGCGCGAGCGCCAGGGGGCGCCGCTGTCGCTGCACGTCAACCTGTCCGGCGCCTCGCTGACCGACGTCTCCGTGCTCGAGTTCATCGAACGGCGCCTCGACGAAGGCGGCGCCGATCCCACCCGTTGCACCTTCGAGATCACCGAGACGGCCCAGGTCTACGACTTCGAGGCCGCCTCCGGCTTCGCCGACCGGCTGACGGAGTTCGGCTGCCAGGTCGCGATCGACGACTACGGCGCCGGCTTCAGTCCCTTCCACTACCTGAAGACGATCCCCTTCGACCTGATCAAGATCGACGGCGCCTTCATCCGCGACATGCCGCGCAGCGACGCCGACCAGCTCACCGTGCAGGCGATCGTCCAGATTGCCCGCGGCCTCGGCAAGTCGACGATCGCCGAGTACGTCCAGGACGACCAGACGGCCGAGATGCTGCGCGAGTACGGCGTCGACATGGCCCAGGGCTTCCACCTCGGTCGCCCGATGGGTCTAGACGAGGCCTTCGCCCAGACCGCCTAGTGTCCCGAGTCGTAAGTTGTGTGCGGCACACAACTTACGACTCGGGACACTAGTTTGACTGATTTCACAATCCCGGGCGAGGAAGACCGGCCGTCCTGCAGTCGAATTGACACCCCACGCGCAAAGCGCGTGGGGTGGATGAGGAGCGCGGCCTTTGGCCGCGCGAAATCGGATTGCATTTCCGCCGCTTCGCGACATTCGCCTGCAGGACGGCCGGTCTTCCTCGCTACGCGATCGCCGGCACGGTTAAGGCTCAGCAGGCAACCTAAGGGCTCTCAAAAGCTGACGAGACCCTGGAGTCGAGCAAGGGCGTTCAAGGGCATGACAGCTCGGCTGCCTTGACAGGATGGCGGGTGCGCCTCTGCGGGAATGTCGCGAAGCGGCGGAAATGCAATCCGGTTCTTGCGCGGCGGAGCCGCGCACCAGATTCACCCCAGCGCGGAGCGCTGGGGTGTCAATTTCCGCAGAGGCGCACCCGCCGTCCCGGCCTCAGTCACGCAGCTCAGCGCGCTTGACCTTGCCGCTGGCCGTCTTCGGCAGCTCGGCGGCGAACTCGACGATGCGGGGGAACTTGTAGGGGGCGGTCTCGCGCTTGCAATGCTCCTGCAGCTCGCGCGCCAGCTCCTCGCTCGGCTCGCGCCCGCGCGGGACGACGATCGCGCGTACGACCGAGCCGCGCTCGGGGTCGGGTGCGGCGACCGCGGCCGCCTCGGCGACCGCCGGGTGGGCGAGCAGGGCCGCCTCGACCTCGGCCGGGCCGATCCGGTAGCCCGAGGAGACGATCACGTCGTCGTCGCGACCCTCGAAGAACAGATAGCCGTCCTCGTCCTCGCGGACCAGGTCGCCGGTCGGCCACCATTCGCCCTCGAAACGCTCGCCGTCGAGGTAGCGCGAGAAGAAGGTGGGGGAGGAGGAGGCCTTCAGCTGCAGCTCGCGGTCGAGGACGCGGACCTCGATTCCCGGCAGCGGCCGGCCCATCGAGCCCGGGCGCACCGGTTCGCCCGCGAAATTGCCGGAGATGTGGCCGGTCTCGGTCTGGCCGTAGCCGTCGGCCGGCTCCAACCCCATCTCCCGTTGGAACGCGGTCACCGTCTCGGCCTCCAGGGCCTCGCCGGCGGAGACCATGCGGCGCAGGGCCGGGAGGGGGCGCAGGGCGGCGCGCTTGGCCAGCATCCTGTACTCGGTCGGCGCCTGGCAGAGGACGTTGACGCCGAGCGCCTCGGCGACGTCGAGCCGCTCGGCGGGATCGAAGCGGCCGTCGTGGATGACCGCTGCGGCCCCGGTCAGCCAGGGGGCGAGGAAGACGTTTCGGGCCGACTTGGACCAGCCTGGGGCGGTCGTGCACCAGACCAGCTCGCCGGGATGGGAGCCGAGCCAGCGCTCGGCTTGCGCGCGCTGCCCGCCCAGGTAGCGGTAGGCGTGGACGACGCCGCGCGGCTCGCCGGTCGTGCCCGAGGTGAAGACGACCAGCGCCGGGTCCTCGGTGGCCATCGACTCGATTGCGGCGGGCGTCTCCTGCGGGCGGTCCTCGTCGAGCGTCGCGGCGACCTCGGCGAGGGTCATCGCCGCAACCCCGCCGGGCAGCTCGCCGAGCAGCTCCTCGGCGGCGACGCAGAGCGCCGGGGCGGCGGCGCTCACCCGCGCCTCGAGGTCGTGGCGGCGCAGCTGCGGGCTGCACGGCAGGGCTACCGCGCCCATCCGCCAGCAGGCGAGCAGCGTCAGCGCCCACTCGATCCGGTTGCCGAGCAGCGTCATCACGACGTCGCCGCGCTTCACCCCGCGTGCGGCAAAGGCTCCGGAGAGTCCGGCCGAGCGCGCGATCAGCTCGCCGAAGTGCCAATCGCGCCGGTTCCCCTCGGCATCGACCGCGACGATCCCCAGTCGCGAGGCAGGGGATCGTTCCATCACGTCCTCGACGAAGTTCACGCGCGGCAGTCTGCCGCAAGCGGAGGGTTCAGGCCTCTGAGATGCCGAGGCGCAGGTAGATGCGGCGGAGGGGCTTGGGCGCCCACCAGTTCCACTCGCCGAGCAGGCGCATCAGCGAGGGGACGAGCAGGGCGCGGACGATCGTCGCGTCGATCATCACCCCGAAGGCCATCCCGATCGCGATCTGCTTGACGAAGAAGACGGTGCTGACGCCGAAGGCGAGGAAGACGATCGCGATCGCCAGCGCCGCCGCCGTGATCACCCGGCCGGTGCGGCCGATTCCCATCGCGACCGCCTCCTCGTTGCTCGCGCCGAGGTCGTGGTGCTCTTTGATCCGCGACATGACGAGTACCGCGTAGTCGGTCGCGAGGCCGAAGATGACGGCGAAGAGGAAGACCAGGCTGGTCACCTCGATCGCCGTCGGCCCGACGTAGTCGAGCGGGCCGGCGAGCCAGCCGTCCTGGAAGGCGAGGACGAGGATGCCGAGCGTCGCCCCCAGGGTCAGCGAGTTCATCAGCAGGGTCTTGATCGGCAGCAGGACCGAGCCGGTGAGCAGGAAGAGCAGGACGAGGGTGGTCAGGGCGATGATCCCGACGACCAGCGGCGCGTGTTCGATCAGGCTCTGCTTCTGGTCGATGAAGCCGGCGGTGTTGCCCGAGACCAGCGTGGCCGAGGCGCCGGGGGGAGGGAGGTCGCGGATCGCGTGCACCGAGTCCTGGGCGCCGGCGTGGAGCGCCGGTTCCGTCAGGGCGAAATTGGCGAAGGCGATCTCGCCGGAGGCGCGGATGAAGGGCGCCCCCGCCGCGACCCCGTCGAGGCCTTCGATCTGGCGCTGGAAGCCTGCCAGCTCGGCGTTGCTCGCACGACCGTCGACCGTGACCGTGACCGCCTCGGTGACGTCGCGCGGGTAATGCGCTTCGAGGTACTCGTAGGCTTCGTGCGAGGGCTTGCCGGGCGGCACCGCTTCGGCGCTGGGGCCGGTCAGGGTCGTCCACAGCAGCGGCGCCGCGGCTACGAGCAGGAGCCCCGAGCTGGCCAGGGCCACGGCTACCGGGCGGCGCATCACGCCGCGGGCCAGGCGGTACCACCCGTCGGAGGTGTCGGACACCGCCGGCCCGCGGCGGATCGAGAGGGCATCGATGCGGGCGCCCAGCAGGCGCAGGAGGGAGGGGACGACGAGGACCGCGATGACCGAGGAGAGCACGGCCACCGAGGCGCCGGCGACCGCCATCGAGTAGAGGAAGCGCTGCGGCATGAAGACCAGCGCCGCCATCGCGGCGGCGACCGTGAGGCCCGAGAAGACGGCGGTGCGGCCGGCGGTCTGGACGGTGCGCCGGTGCGCCTCCCGCGATGCGCCGTCGCGCCCGATCTCCTCGCGATAGCGCGAGACCATGAGCAACGCGTAGTCGACCGCCAGGCCGAGGCTGAGCCCGGTGGCGATGTTGAGGGCGAAGACCGAGGTATCGGCGACGCTCGCCATGATCCGCAGCACGAACAGCGTGCCGACGATCGAGACGCCCCCGATCAACAGCGGGATCGACGCCGCGACGACGCCGCGGAATACGAACAGCAGCAGCAGGGCGAGGATCGGGAAGGCGATCAGCTCGGCCCTGGTCAGGTCGGTTTTGGTCTGGTCGTTGGTTTCGTTGAAGCCGGCCGCGAAGCCGCCCATCTGGACGTCGAGGGGGCTGGAGGCGATCAGGGGTTCGACGCCTTCGGCGGCGATGCCGCCCGCGTCCTCGATGTCGGTCGTCGAGAGATAGCCCGTGATCACCAGCGATTCGCCGTCACGGGCGATCAGCTCGGCGCCGGCGCGCCGGTCGCGCAACGGGTTGACGACCCGGCCGACGTATTCGACCTGCGACATGCCGCGGCTGAGCCGGTCTACCTCGCGGCGCACGGCGGGGTCGGCGGTGTCGAGCCGCCCGCCGCCGGGCGCGCGGACGACCAGCGCGATCGCCGGGTTCGGGTTGTAGCCGAGCGATTCGTCGAGCAGCTTCGTCGCCCGCTCGCTCTCCGAGGCGCTGTCGGTGAATCCGGCGGCCTTGAGGTGCTGCTCGACGTTGTGGCCGATCGCCACGGAGAGGACGGCGAAGACGGCGACGGCTAGGAGGACCCGCTTCGGATGGTTCCAGGTCAGGTCTGCGATTCGTGTCAAGGGGGTCCTGACGAGCGAAGGGACGGAGACATTGCCGGGACCGTACCAGAATTCAAAGCGGTTACTTTGAAATACAAATTAACGCTGTTACCCTCGCTAACATCGAAGCGATGCCCCGACGCCGCGAATACGACCAATCCTGCAGCCTCGCCTGCGCGCTCGACCGCATCGGCGAGCGCTGGTCGCTGCTGATCGTGCGCGAGCTCTCGCTCGGCCCGCTGCGCTTCTCCGACCTCGTCCGCAACGTCGGCAACGCGCCCACCGACGTCCTCACCAAGCGTCTGCGCGACCTCGAGAGCCACGGGATCGTGCGCCGCCGCGAGCTCGACCCGCCGGCGACCGGGGTCGCCTACGAGCTGACCGCGGTCGGCTGGGGGCTGGAGCGACCGATGCTCGAGCTGGGCCGTTGGGGCCTGCAGTTCGAGCGCGTCGACGACGTCGTCCATCTCGCTCCGACGTCCCTTGCGAACGCGATCCGCGTCCTCGCCCAGCCACCGCACGACGTGCGGCTGACGGTCGGGCTGCGCAGCGGCGGCCAGGCGTACTGGCTGCGGATCGAGGACGGCTGGATCGCCGCCGCCCGCGGCGAGGCGCAGGACGCGGATCTGCTGCTTGCCGGCGAGCCCGCCGACGTGCTGGCGGCGCTGGTCGCCGGCGAGGCGGCGGAGCGCAAGATCGAGATCGAGGGCGACCGCGGCGCGCTGGCGGAGCTGCGTGCGATGATCGTCCTGCCCGAGCGCCTGCGCCAGGCCGCGCTGGATCTCGTCGCCGACGCCGAGCCCGCCACCGCCTAGCTTCATCTGGGTGGCTGACTCCACGCCCGATCCCACCAGAGCAGGGGTAGACGGGATGGCGGGTACGCCTCCGCGGGAATTGACACCCCAGCGCTCCGCGCTGGGGTGAATCTGGTGCGCGGCTCCGCCGCGCAAGAACCGGATTGCATTTCCGCCGCTTCGCGACATTCCCGCGGAGGCGTACCCGCCATCCCGTCGAGCCAACCGAGCTTCGACACGTTGTCCTCGAGCGCCTTGCTCGGGCTCGGGGTCTCATGAGCTTTGAGAGCTCTGAGACCCCAGCTGAGCGCGAGACGTGCCGCCGATTGCCCAGCGAGGAAGACTGGCCGTCCCGCGGGCGAATGTCGCGAAGCGGCGGAAATGCAATCCGACTTCGCGCGGCCGTAGGCCGCGCTCCTCATCCACCCCACGCGCTTTGCGCGTGGGGTGTCAATTCGACTGTGGGACGGCCAGTCTTCCTCGCTGGGGGATCGCGGGATCAACCATCTAGCGCAGTTCGGCCGAGCTCTTGCCGAGCAGCTGGCGGGCGACGATCAGCAGCTGGATCTGCTGGGTGCCCTCGAAGATGTCGAGGATCTTGGCGTCGCGGGCCCACTTCTCGAGCAGCTCGTCCTCGCCGTAGCCGGCGGCGCCGCAGAGCTCGACACAGCCGAGCGCGACGTCGACGCAGGTGCGCCCCGCCTTGGCCTTCGCCATCGAGGCCTGCAGCGAGTTGGGCTTGCCGTTGTCGGCCATCCAGGCCGCCTGCAGGGTCAGCAGGCGCGCCGCCTCGTAGTCGGCCTCCATCTCCAGGTAGCGCGCGACCGCGGCCGGCTGGGACAGCGCCGGCAGCGCGTAGTCGATCTCGACCCCCGCCTCGGCGAGCAGCTCGCCCGCCCGCTCCAGGGCGGCGCGGGCGACGCCGACCGCCATCGCCGCGACCAATGGCCGCGTGTTGTCGAAGGTCTGCATCGCCCCGCCGAAGCCCTGCTTGTCCTCGACCTCGGAGCTGCCCAGCAGCGCCTCTTTCGGCACGCGGCAGTCCTGCAGGGTGAAGTTGGCGGTGTCGGAGGCGCGGATGCCGAGCTTGTGCTCGAGCCGGTCGAGCTTGAGGCCGGGGTTGTCGCGCTCGACGATGAACGACTTGATTGCCGCGCGGCCCTTGGAGGGGTCGAGCGAGGCCCAGACGACGATCAGCTCGGCGCGGTCGCCCGAGGTGACGAAGATCTTCTCGCCGTTGAGCACGTACTCGTCGCCGTCGAGCTCGGCCGTGGTGCGGATCGCCGCCGAGTCGGAGCCGGCCTCCGGCTCGGTGATCGCCATCGCCGCCCACTTGCCGCCGTAGCGCTCGAGCTGCTCCTCGGTCGCCACCGAGGCGATCGCCGAGTTGCCGAGGCCCTGGCGCGGCATCGAGAGCAGCAGGCCGACGTCGCCCCAGCAGAGCTCGACGATGCCGAGCACGGTGGAGAGGTTGGAGCCGTTGCGGTTGCCGCCGTCGCCGTCCCCGTTGGACTCGCGGCGCACGCCGGCGGCGCCGGCGCCGCCGATGTCGGAGCCCTCGTTCATCCCGTCGATCAGCGAGGCGAGCATGTCCAGCTCCTTGGGGTAGGAGTGCTCGGCCGCGTCGTACTTGCGCGAGATCGGCCGGAAGACCTCGGTCGCGACCTGGTTGGCCTGGCTTGCCAGCGGCTTGAACTTCTTCGGTATCTCGAGGTTGATCATCTTGTGCCTTTCGCTCTAGCGGGGGCGCTAAACGAGCAGGGCGCCCTCCATCACGCCCGCCGCGCGGAGGTCGCGGTACCAGCGCTCGACCGGGTGCTCCTTGACGAAGCCGTGGCCGCCGAGCAGCTGCACTCCTTCGGAGCCGATCTGCATCCCCTTGGCGGCGCAGAGCCTGCGCGCCAGGGCGGCCTCGCGGCCGAAGTCTTCGCCCTGGTCGGCGCGGCTGGCGGCGCGGTAGGCGGCGAGCCGCATGCCGCTGCTCTCGATGCCGATGTCGGAGACGCCGAAGGCGACGGCCTGCCGGTTGGAGACCGGTTCGCCGAAGGCGGTGCGCTCGTTGACGTAGGGGATGACGTAGTCGAGGACGGCCTGCGCGGCGCCGACCGCGAGCGAGCACCAGGCGATCCGCGCTCGCTGTACGCACTCGACGTAGGCGTCGCGGCCGCCGTCACCGAGCAGCGCCGTGCCCGGCAGGCGGACGTCCTCGATCAGCAGGCGACCGGTGGCAGCGGGGCGCAGGCCCATCGCCGGCTCGTCCTGCACCGAGAGCCCCTTGGCGCCGGACTCGATCACGAACAGCGCCGGGCCCTGGTCCTCGGCCTCGGCGGCGACGACGAAGAGCTCGCACTCGGTGGCGCGGGCGAGGAGCGACTTCGCTCCGCTGAGGACCCAGTCCTCGCCATCGCGGCGTGCCGTGGTCTCCAGCTTCAGCGGGTCGAACAGCGGCCGCGGCTCGAGCAGCGCCAGCGCCGCGGCGGGCACGTCCTCGCCGCTGAACGCGGGCAGGTAGGTGGCCTCCTGCTCGGGCGTCCCCCAGTGGCCGATCGCGGTGGCGACCGCACCGGGCGCAAGCGCGGCGTACGCGATCCCCATGTCGCCGTGGGCGAGCGCCTCGCCGACCAGGACGCTGGTCGTCGCCGCCTGCTCGTGCATCACCCCGCCCAACTCCTCGGGGATGCCGAGCGTGTTGACACCGAGTTCGTTGACCTGGGCCAGCAGCTCGGCCGGGGTCGCGCGCTCCGCGTCGGCATTCTGAGCCGCGGGCCGGACCTCCGCCGCGGCGAAGTCACGGACGGCCTCCTGGAACATCTGCTGCTCGTCGTCGGGGCTGATGTCGAAGAGGACACGCGGCTTTCCGGTCGCCTGGCGCGCCGGCCGGGTCAGCTTCTGTGCCGCCTTGAAGGTGCGCCCGGCGGCGGTCGCCGAGCGGAAGCCGCTCTTCGTTCCCTGGAAGAGCGCGCGCTCCACCTGTTTGCGCATCCGTATCCGGTCGAGCAGGTCCGAGCCGGCGAGCCAGTTCAGCGCCCGCAGGCCGACCCCCATGCTGCGCTCGGCCACTCCCGTGTTGCCATTGCCGCTGCCGTTCACTTGGAATTCCTCCCGCTGTTCTCGTTGGATGCGGTCATCGATCTTCGCTTCGGCTCGAGCGGCGTGACGGCGCCGTCGAGGTGAGGGGTGTGCCGCTTGGCGTCGCGCACGGCGAAGTGGATCTCCTCGGGGCCGGCGTCGCTGAGCAACTCGACCCTGCCCGGCAGGCGGATCGGCTTGCGGAAGCGTACCTCGGCTGCGAAGGCGTCGGGCAGCCTGCCCTCGAGCGCCGCCAGGCAGCGCGCCTTGGTCCACATCCCGTGCGCGATCGCGCCGGGGAAGCCGAGCGGCTTCGCGGTCAGCGAGTGCATGTGGATCGGGTTGCGATCCCCGGACACACTCGCGTAGCGCCGTCCCAAATCGCCCCCCAAACGCCACTCGGCGCTCGCAATCAACCCCGCCCCAGGGGGCCGATGGGCCGATTTGTCGACTCCGAGTCGACTTTTCGGCCCGTCGGCGGGGTTTTGGGGCTTGCCGCGGTGGAGCATGGTGCTGGTCGATTGCCAGACGGCCTCGCCGTCGACGCGGGCCTCGGTGAAGAGGCCGAAGGTCTGGCCGCGCTTGTGCGGTTGCAGGGGGGTGGGGCGGACGACGAGCCTCAGCTCCTCACCGAGGCCGATCGGCCGGTGCTGGGCGATCCGGTTCTCGACGTGAACCAGGCCGACCGCGCCGAAGGGGAAGCTGCCATCGGCCATCACCGCCATGTGCAGGGGGAAGGCGAGCACGTGGGGGTAGGTGGGGGGCAGCGTGTCGCGCAGCGAGAAGCCGCAGACCTTGGCGTAGGCCGCAACTGCGTTCGTGTCGGGGCGGACGCCGTCCAGGACCAGCTCGGTGTCGGGGATCTCGCCGCCGCCGCCCGGCACGAACGGCAGCCGCGACGCGCCGGGGACGAGCGGCGCGGCGGCGCGGGCGTAGAGCGGCAGGATGCTCGGCGGGCTGTCCAGCGTCCGCGTCTCCATCACGCTCCCAGCAGGCTCTGGCCGCAGACCCTGATCACGTTCCCGTTGACGCCGGTCGAGGCGGGGCTGGCGAACCAGGCGATCGTCTCGGCGACGTCGACCGGCAGGCCGCCCTGCGACATGCTGTTCATGCGCCGCCCCGCTTCGCGGATCGGGATCGGCATCGCGTCGGTCATCTGCGTCTCGATGAACCCCGGGGCGACCGCGTTGATCGTCGCCTTGCGCTTTGCCAGCTCGGGCGCCAGCGCCTCGACCATGCCGATCACGCCGGCCTTAGAGGTCGCGTAGTTGGTCTGGCCGGAGTTGCCGGCGATCCCGCTCATCGAGGAGACGCAGACGATGCGGCCGTTCTCCCGCAGCAGGTCCCTGCGCAGCAGCTCGTCGTTGATCCGCTCCTCGCTGGAGAGGTTGATCTCCATCAGCGAGCTCCAGCGGTCCTCCGGCATCTTGGCGATCGTGCGGTCGCGGGTGACGCCGGCGTTGTGGACGACGACGTCGACACCGGCGCCGAGCCGGTCGGCGATCGTCGCCGGAGCGTCGGAGTCGGTGATGTCGAGCTCGATCGCCTCCGCCTCCAGTCGTTCGGCGACCCTGGCCAGGTCGGCCGCGAGCGCCGGCACGTCGAGCAGGAAAAGCTCGGCGCCGTCGCGGCGCAGCACGGTCGCTATGGCCTCGCCGATGCCGCGCGAAGCGCCGGTCACGAGGGCGGCGATGCCGTCCAGCGGCTGGTCCCATTCGATCGGCGGAGTGGGGGCGACGCCCTTGCTCACCTGGACGACCTGACCGGAGACGTAGGCGGAGCGGGGCGAGAGGAGGAAGCGCAGGGTCGAGTCGATCTGGTCCTCGGCGCCCTCCCCGACGTAGACCAGCTGCACGGCGATGCCGTGCCCGATCTCCTTGCCGAGCGAGCGGGTGAAGCCCTCGAGCGCCCGCTGCGCGGTCGCGGCGCGGACCGGCAAGCCGGCCGGCGGCGTGCCGAGGACGACGACGCGGCCGGAGCGTTCGACCCGCCTGACGTTGGGATGGAAGAAGCGCTGCAGCTCGACCAGCTCGGTCGAGTCGGCGATCCCGGTGGCGTCGAAGACGAGCGCGCCGACCGGGCTGTCGGACTTCTGCGGGCGGGGCGAGCCGAGGTCGCCGAGCAGTCGCTCGACCGCCTTGCCGAGGCGCCCGCCGGGTGCTGCGCCGGCGAGGACGACGTCGGTCGCCGCGCTCTCGGCGGCGCCGTGTCGCCGCAGTTCCGCCGGTCGGGGGAGGCCGACGCGGGGAGCGATCAGGCGCCCCGGGGGCGAGTTGACGATCTGTGCGTAGAGGTCGCTCATCTACTTCGCCTCCTTCCCGGGAGCCTCGAGGATCGCGACGACGCCCTGGCCGGCCGCGGCGCAGATGCTGATCACGCCGCGTCCCGAGCCGCGCTCGTGCAGCTCCTTGGCGAGCGAGGCGACGATGCGGCCACCGGTCGCGGCGAAGGGGTGGCCGGCGGCGAGCGAGCCGCCGTTGACGTTGAGCTTCGCGCGGTCGATCGCCCCGAGCGGCTTCTCGCGGCCGAGGCGGTCCCGGCAGAAGCGCCCGTCCTCCCAGGCGCGCAGCGTGCAGAGCACCTGCGCGGCGAAGGCCTCGTGGATCTCGTAGAGGTCGAAGTCCTGCAGGCCGAGGCCATTGCGGTCGAGCATGCGCGGCATCGCGTAGGCGGGCGCCATCAGCAGCCCCTCGCGCTTGTGGACGTGGTCGATCGCCGCGGTCTGCCCGTCGACGAACCAGGCGAGGATCGGCAGGCCGCGCTGCTTCGCCCACTCCTCGCTCGCCAGCAGCACCGCCGAGGCGCCGTCCGAGAGCGGGGTCGAGTTGGCGGCGGTCATCGTGCCGTCCTCGCCGCCGAAGACCGGGCCGAGCTTGGCCAGCTTCTCGACGGAGGAGTCGGGTCGCAGGTTCTGGTCGCGCTCGAGGCCGAGGTAGGGGTTGACGAGGTCGTCCATGAAGCCGCGCTCGTAGGCGGCGGCGAGGTTGCGATGGCTGTTCACGGCCAGCTCGTCCTGCTCCTCGCGACCGATGTTCCACTCCGCTGCCATCAGGGCGCAGTGCTCGCCCATCGAGAGGCCGGTGCGCGGCTCCTCGTTGCGGGGGATCGAGGGGATGACGTGGCCGGGGCGCAGCCGGGTCAGCTGCTTGAGCCTGCCGGTCGTGGATTTCTCGCGATTGGCGTCGAGCAGCACCTCGCGCAGGTCCTCGTTGACGCCGATCGGCGCGTCCGAGGTGGTGTCGGCGCCGCAGGCGATCCCCGAGTCGATCTGGCCGAGGGCGATCTTGTTGGCGACGAGGATCGCCGTCTCCAAGCCGGTCCCGCAGGCCTGCTGCACGTCGTAGGCGGGGGTCTCGGGGGCGAGCCGCGTGCCGAGCACGCTCTCGCGGGTGAGGTCGCGGTCGCGCGAGTGCTTGAGCACGGCGCCGCCGGCGACCTCGCCGATCGCTTCGCCGCCGAGCGAGAAGCGCTCGACCAGGCCGTCGAGCGCGGCGGTGAGCATGTCCTGGTTGGAGGCGCGCGAGTAGGCGGAGTTGGAGCGCGCAAATGGGATTCGGTTGCCGCCGACGACGGCGACCCGACGGGGACTTTCGGTCAACGTCGATGCCTTTCGATTGATGATGGGAGATACCTGGCGTGCAGGGGCTCCCCTGGGAGCCTCCCGCCGCGGATACCCGCTACATGGATCGATGTAACGTTAACCGAGACATAGATCCATGTCCAGGTCAGTGTGAGCGGTCGCACACGTCCTGCCTGTTTGATGGTCGCCTGGCCTAGGTATAGCCTCTGTCCTCCGTAAAGCTTGTTTGACCTTCGAGGAGGAGCTGGATGAAATTGCGAACCCTGTTCGCGGTGGGCATGGCCGTCGTCTCGGCCATGCTTCTCTGGGCGTTGCCGGCGGCGCAGGCGTCGGAAACCGTCTATTGGAGCAACTACAGCAGCGATTCGCTGGCCTTCGCCAACCTGGACGGCAGCGGTGGCGGCAACTTTGACACCGCCGGGCAGGCGGTAAAGGGCTCCGAAGGACTGGCGATCGATTCGGCCACCGGCAGGCTCTACTGGTCGAACTTCTCAAGCGGTCCCGGAAACACCGGCGCCATTCGCTATGCAGGCCTCGGCGGAGGTGACGGTGGCCAGCTCAACACGGGCACGGCCACCGTCAACGAACCGTCTGGCATTGCGATTGACCCCGTGACCAGGACGATCTACTGGGCCAACTACGACGGCGGCATCGGAGACAAAGGGACGATCTCCTTCGCCAAGCTCGACGGCAGCGCCGCGGGTGACCTGAACACCGCAGGCGCCAACCTCGAAGACCCCGAGGCGATCGCGGTCGATCCGGCCGGGGGCAGGGTCTACTGGAGCAACAACGGGGCAACCAACGACACGATCTCCTTCGCCAAGCTCGACAACAGCGGCGGCGGCGGAAATCTCGACCTGAGCGGGGCCACTCCGCCGAACGGTATCTACGGTCTCGCCATCAATGCCGCCGTGGGGCAGATCTACTGGATCAGCAACAACAACGGGAAAATCTCGCACGCGAACCTGGCCGGCGGCGGCGGCGGTGATTTCGACTACGGCACGGCCCCGTTTGAAAATCCATATGGGCTCGCCTTCGACCCAAGCAGCGGCAAGATCTACTGGGGCAACTACAGCAACGGCGAAACGCCGGCCGAAGCATTCGGATTCGCCAACATCAGCGGCGGCGGAGGCGGCATCAAAATCGCCACCGCCCCGGTCGACGGCCCCCAGAACCCGGTCATCCTCAAGGGCCCGAGCGGCACCGGCGCCCCGGCCGTCACCAGGACGCCTAAAACGGTGAGCCTCTCCTGCTCGCAAGGCACCTGGGCAGCCGACTTCGCCGGCTCGTTCGTCTACCAGGCGCCGAGGAGCTACTCCTACCAGTGGCTGCTCAACGGAGCGTCGATCGCCGGCGCCAACGCGAGCACCTTCACGGCCGCCACGCCGGGCACCTACACCTGCGCCGTGACCGGCTCCAACCAGGACGGCTCGGCGACGCAGACGAGCGCCGCGGTCAAACTCAACCCTGGGGCGCTGAGCCTGAAAATCAGGAAACACAACGTCAGGGCGAAGGCCGGAAGCCCGGCGACCTTCGGTTTCCGTCTGCTCAACTCCGGCGACTTCCCGGTCTCCGGCGCCCGTCTCTGCGTCAAAGAGACGAAAGAGGCGAAGGAAGACGTGAAAGCGCCCAAATGCCGTTCGCTCGGCAAAATCGCCGCTCACAAAAATCGGGCGGTGAAGCTCAGGCTGAAAGCCGACGACTCCGCCGAAGGGGCCTACAAGGTCACCTTCCTCGTGCGCGGCAAAGGCGGCGCGAAACCGGTCAAGGCGAAGCTCCTGGTCAAGCCCGGGACGGTTGAGAAACACAAGAGCAAGCACGGCCACTGAGGGCCAAGACGGGAAGGAGGGCGCCCTGGGGGGCGCCCTCCTCTGGTCTCGGTCGATGGGGGTGGCGAACCTTGAACGTTCAAGGTATTGTGCGGACCTCTATAGGTACCGAGAGGGGAGACGGTATGAGGATCGGTTTCGCCATCGCGGCTCTGGCCGCGTTCCTGAGTCTCGCGGGAACTGCCGAGGCGTTCCAGTGGCATCTTGGATTTGGACAGGCCAAGCACGCGACCAGGGTGTTTGCCGAAGAAACCTGTCGCCACGAACGCAAATGCGTCGCCTATGCGGTGGGACCGTGCGAACGTATCGCCGAAAGCCGCGTCGACTGCGTGGCGGGACTCCTGTACAAGGGCGTCGCCGAACCCGGTGACGAAGTCGCCTGCAACATCGTCCTGCACTGGGGCGTGAACCACAACGGCGAACTGGCGCTGAAAAACCACGGCAGTCCGAACTGCCGCAAGGTCGAAACTTAGGTCTGTCCCGGCAGGGATTGCACCCTGACCGGATGGGTCCTCAGCTCAGCTCAGTCTCGTCGTAGAGCTTGCGCACGTGGACCGTGCCCGCCGGTGCGGCTTCCATGCAGAGGCGACAGAGGACGCACTCGTCGAGGCTCTTCGTGACGATCTCCACGCCGGAGTCGCTCGCGGCGAAGATGTCGACGGGGCAGACTTCTTCGAGCTTCTTGGCGAGCTCGGCGTCGCCGGCGACCGAGGCGTCGACCTCGACGTCGATGAAGACCTTGTCCAGCGTCTCGGCCATCAGGCCGCCGCCCCCAGCTTCTCCTTGACCGCGTCGGGGATCTCGTCGATCCGCTCGACGACACGGATGCCGGCGGCTTCGAGGCGGGCGATCTTCTCGGTCGCGGTGTCCTCTTTGCCCTCCACGATGGTTCCTGCGTGGCCGAAGCTCATCCCCTTCATCTCCTCGTCGTCCATGAACTTGCCGGCCATGAAGGCGACGATCGGCAGGCGCGAGTCGTTCTCCTTGACCCATTCGGAGAGCTGTGCCTCCATGCGGCCGCCGGGCTCGGTGTAGATGACTATCGCCTGCGTCTGCTCGTCGGCCTCGAAGTAGGGCATCAGCTCGGCGTAGGTCGAGCCGATGATCGCGTCGCCGCCGATCGAGACCGCGGTGGAGACGCCGAGGCCGGCCTGGGTCAGCGAGGAGGAGATCTCGGTGGTCATCCCGCCGGAGCGGCTCATCACGCCGACCGGCCCGGGCGCGTAGGCCTTGGCCGCGTCTTTGGCCGGGCCGCCGATGCCGCCCATCTTGCAGACCCCGGGGACGATCAGGCCGAGGCAGTTGGGGCCGATGATCCGCGCCCCGCGCATGTCGGCGAGCTCGACCATCTGGGCGACGTCGCGGCGCGGGATGCGCTCGGTGACGATGACGATCAGCTCGATCCCGTTCTCGATCGCCTCGAGCACGGCGTCCTTGGTGAAGGCGGGGGGGACGGTGACGACCGAGCCCTCGATCGGGCCGCCGTGGTGCTCGACCGCCTGGGCGACGGTGTCGAAGACGGGCACGCCGTGGACTTCGCGGCCCTTGCGGCCGGGGGTGACGCCGCCGACGACCCGGGAGCCGTAGTCGAGGCACTCGCGGGTCAGGTTGACCGCCTCGCGCCCGGTGATCCCCTGGACGATGAAGGTGGTGTCCTTGCTGAGCAGGATGCTCATATGCCTCTCCGGGGCGACTTATTGACGGTATGCGTAAGGAGGTCGCCCCGCGTCATGCCGGCGCTCCCTGGATCTTGGCGACGGCTCGTCCCGCCGCCTCCCACATCGAGACCGAGCGGTCGCAGTACTCGACGCCGTATCTGTCGAGGATCTTGAAGCCCTCGTCCTCCCAGGCGCCCGGGATGCGGAAGATCGCGATCGTCTCGCCGGGGTCCTTGCCGAGCTCGAGGCAGGCCTTGATCACCCCGCGGGCGACGATGTCCACCCGGGTGTTGGAGACGATCGACATCATCACGGCGATCTTCTCGACGCCGTCCTTCTCCAGCACCTCCTTGGCCAGGCCGCAGGCCTTGGCCACCGACGGGTTGCCGCCGATCTCGGAGTAGTTGGCGGGTTTGCCGCCCTGGCTGCGGACCGCGTCGGTGAGCGTCAGCGAGCCGCCGCCGGCGCCGATCACGAGGCCGAGGTTGCCCCCGAAGCCGTGGTCCTTGCCCTGGATCACGCCGCGGTGGTCGGCGGCGTCGATCGCGGCGACGTTGCGCTCGAAGTCGGAGGGCTCGTAGGTCTCGCGCGTGTCCTCCTCGGCGATCTCCAGATGCCTGCGCAGCAGCGTCTTCTGCCGCCCGACCGCCTCGTTCTCCATCTCCATGTGGGCGTCGAGGGCGACGAAGCTGCCGTCGGCGAGCTCGGCCAACGGGTTGATCTCTGCCAGCGTCATGTCGTAGTCGCGGAAGAGCCGGGCGAGCGTTGCCAGGATCGGAGTGGCGCGGTTGAGCTGCGAGCCGGTGACGCCGGTAGCGGCGATCGCCTGCTTGGCCTCGAAGTCGGCGATCGGCAGCAGGTTCGAGAGGTGGCCGCGGCCGACGTGGTCGGGGTGGCTCTCGGCGACCTCCTCGATGTCGATGCCGCCCATGTCGCTGAACAGCATCAGCGGCCGCTTCGCCGTGCCGTCCCAGACGACGCTCGCGTAGTACTCCTGCTTGACCTCGGCCTTGGGGTCGACCAGGACACCGCGCGGCATGTGGCCGTTGATCTCGAGCTGCAGGATCGCCTCGGCGTGCTCCGCGGCTTCCTCGGGCGTGTCGGCGAACTTGACGCCGCCCGCCTTCATCCGGCCGCCGCTCAGCACCTGCGACTTGATCACCGTCGGCCCGCCGATCTCCTCGGCGGCCTTGCGGGCCTCCTCGGCCGTCTTGCAGAAGCCGTAGCTGGTGACGGGAATCCCCGCCAGCTCGACGATCCTGCGTGCCTCGTACTCGTAGAAGCGCATTGCGGCGCGGGACCTTATCTGAGAGCCCCGCCCGAAATCATCGCGGCCCGGATGAGGCCGAGTGACGCTGCGCGATACGGCCCCTCCCCGAGGTCCCGCGTAGCGCCGCTACGCGGGACTCGTGTCGCGACCGTCTCACTTGGTCATCGACCTCCCCGGTCTCGCGCTGATTTCGGTCGGGACTCTCGTCCACCTTTTTTGCCAGGGTCACGCCGTCGAGTGAGTCCACACGCTCGATTCCTCGCACTGAGCCGGAGAGTAAGACCTCGTCGGCGCGGAGGAGGTCATTGCGGCGCAGCGGCCGTTCGTGAACAGGGATGGCGGCCGATTTGGCAAGCTCGATCACACGGGCACGGGTGACGCCGGGGAGGATACGGCCGTCGAGCGGAGGTGTGAAGAGGGCGCCGTCGTGGACGGCGAACACGTTGGCGCGGGCCGCCTCTAGCACGTTCCCGTCGATGTCTACGACGAGAGGCAGTCCCCCCAGGCGCGTCTGGGCACGGTCGAGTAGCGAGCGGTCCCTCCACTTGTGGGCGCCGAGCCCGCCGGGAACGGAGAGGCTGTGCAGTGCGGTCAGCTCAGGCCGCTGCCTGATCTCGCGAAACGAGATCTCGGTTTCGAGTCGGTCGCGGCGCGGCACGACATCGATCCGCATCACGCAATCCGGTTTCGGTGCGGTCACCCCTCCAAGCGCAGGGATTGCCCGGTCCGGGAACAGCTCCGCCAGGCTCGCTTTCAGCCGGGCGAGGTGGGCCTCCAGCTCGACCGGGCGACCGTCCAGGACGAGCAGGGTCTCGAAGACGCCTTGGCGGGGATCGGGCACGCGGCCATTGTGGCAATCTCGCGCGGGTTGAAGACGCTGCTGATCGACAACTACGACTCCTTCACCTACAACCTCTTCCATCTCCTCGCGGAGGTGAACGGCGAGGAGCCGCTGGTCGTTAGCAACGACGAGGCCGACTGGGCGGGGCTGTCGGAGTTGGGGTTCGACAACGTCGTTGTCTCGCCCGGGCCGGGCCATCCCGACCGCGTCGGCGACTTCGGTGTCAGCGAGGAAGCGATTCGCCGCTCCGCCGTGCCGCTGCTCGGCGTCTGCCTCGGCCATCAGGGGCTGGGCGCTCTGCACAGCGCCGCCATCGTGCCCGCTCCGGAACCCGTGCACGGTCGCCTCAGCGCGATCCTCCATGACGACTCGCCGCTGTTCGCGGGCATCCCGCGCGAGTTCCAGGCTGTCCGCTACCACTCGCTCTGCGTCGAGCAGCCGCTGCCGGACGAGCTGCGCGGCATCGCCTGGACAACCGACGGTGTGCTGATGGCGCTCGAACACCGCGAGCGACCGCTCTACGGCGTCCAGTTTCACCCCGAGTCGATCTGTGCAGAGCACGGTCGACAACTCCTCGTCAACTTCCGCGACTTCAGCGAGCGATTTTTTCTGGGAGGTGCTTCGGGCGCGTCGCGAGAGGGCCGACGGGGTGTCCCTCCCGCGCAGCGGCGTCCTGTTTTTCGCCCAGAGGGATTCAGCGTAGGCGCGACTGGCGTCCCTGGCGAAGAACCCAGCAAGCGGGAGGGACACCCCGTCGGCCCACACCCGCAGCTCGTCGTGAAGCGGCTCGAAGGGCTGATCGATCCCGAGCGGGCGTTCGTGAGCTTGTACGGGAAAGGCAAGAACGCGTTCTGGCTGGACAGCAGCCGGACGGGGGAGGGCGCGAGCTTTTCGTTCATGGGGGACGACAGTGGTCCGCTGGGGGCGGCGATCTCCTATGACGTCGGTGCGGGTGAGGTCCGGATCGAGCGGGGCGGGGAGGTCGAGCTGCGGCGGGAGTCGATCTTCGAGTACCTGGCGGACGAGCTGGCGCAGCCCCGACCCGAGGGGCCGGAGCTGCCGTTCGAGCTCGACTGCGGGTTCGTCGGCTGGCTCGGATATGAGCTGAAGGCGGAGTGTGGGGGGGAGGCGGCGCACGAGTCGCCGACGCCGGATGCGGCGTTTGTGTTCGCCGACCGGATGATCGCCTTCGATCACGTCGGGGGGCACACCTACCTGCTCTGCCTCTCCGAGATCGGTGCGACCGACAATGCCGAGCGCTGGCTATCCGATACAGCCGACAGGCTCGCGTCGCTGCCACCGCTCGACGAGCTTTCGGAATTCGCTGGCGATCCCGTCGGGTTCCAACTCGCCCGCCCGCGCGAGCGCTACCTGGACGAGATCGCCGAGTGCAGGCGACTCCTGGCCGAAGGGGAGACATACGAGGTCTGCCTGACCAACTCGGTCCTCGCCGGCGCCGCGCCGGATCCGTTGGCGCTCTACCGCGCCCTGCGCCGGGTCAATCCCGCCCCCTTTGCCTCCTTCGTGCGGATCGGCGGGGTGGCGGCGCTCAGCTCCTCCCCGGAGCGCTTCCTGCGCGTCGGCCGCGACCGCTGGGTCGAGGCGAAGCCGATCAAGGGGACGAGCCGCCGCGGCGAGAGCGCCGCCGAGGACGTGCGGCTCGCCGTGCGCCTGCGCGGCGATGAGAAGAACCGGGCGGAGAACCTGATGATCGCCGACCTGCTGCGCAACGACCTCGGCGCCGTCTGCGAGGTCGGCACCGTGCACGTGCCGTCGCTGATGCAGGTCGAGAGCTACGAGACCCTGCACCAGCTGGTCACCACGGTGAGCGGCCTGCTGCGCGAGGGGCTCGACCCCGTCGATTGCGCCCGCGCCTGTTTCCCGCCCGGATCGATGACCGGGGCGCCGAAGCTGCGCACGATGCGGATCATCGATGAACTCGAGGGCGAAGCGCGCGGCGTCTATTCCGGTGCAATCGGTTGGTTCGGACTCGGCGGAGGCTGCGACCTCAGCGTCGCGATCAGGACGATCGTGCTCGACCGCGGCTCGGCCAGGATCGGCGCCGGTGGCGCGATCGTGATGCAGTCCGAGGCGGAGGACGAGTACGAGGAGATGCTGCTGAAGGCGAGCGCCTCGCTGCGAGCGCTGGACCCGTTCGCAGCGCCGGCCCCGACGACGCCCGCTACAGCCGGATCAGCCCCGCCGCATCGATCTCCCGCGTGACGCCGCGGAAGTCGATCGTCAGCGGCGCCGTGGCGACGACCTCGTCGTAGTCGATGCCGGGGTGGGCGGTGACGATCGCCGCCAGGTCGGTCGAGGCGAGGGCCGGTTCGAGGTCGACCGAGCTGAGCCCGTGCTCGGCGAGCTCCGGTGCGAAGGGGTCGTGGTAGGAGACGAGCGCCCCCAGCTCGCGCAGCATGGCGACGATCTCCAACGCCGGCGACTCGCGGATGTCGCCGACCCCTGCCTTGTAGCTGATTCCCAAGAGGAGGACGCGAGACCCCTTGAGCGGCTTTTCGGCCTCGTTCAGCGCCCGCGCGATGCGGTCGACGCAGTAGGCGGGCTGGGCCCGGTTGATCTTGCCGGCGAGCTCGATGAACTCGGGGTAGAAGTCGTGCTCGCGCGCCTTGAAGGCCAGGTAGAACGGATCGACCGGCAGGCAGTGGCCGCCCATGCCGGGCCCGGGGTCGAAGCGCATGAAGCCGAAGGGCTTGGTGTCTGCCGCTTCGATCACCTCCCAGACGTCGATCCCGAGCCGCTCGCAGAGCTGGGACAGCTCGTTGACGAGGGCGATGTTGACCGAGCGGAAGATGTTCTCGAGCAGCTTCGCCAGCTCCGCCGCCTCGGGGGTCGAGAGGACGACGACCTCGTCGCAGACCAGCTCGTACAGCTCGCGCGCGCGCTCCGCGGAGGCCGGCGTTATCCCACCCACCAGCTTCGGCGTGGTGCGCACGGTGTAGTCGGTGCGGCCGGGGTCGATCCGCTCGGGTGAGAAGGCGAGGTGGAAGTCGGAGCCGGCGGCAAGGCCGGACCCCTGCTCGAGGATCGGCTGCAGGCGCTCGCGCGTGGTCCCGGGGTAGGTGGTCGACTCGAGCACCACCAGCTGGCCGGGCTGCAGGACGCCGGCCAGCGTCTGCGCCGAGTCGGTCAGGTAGGAGAGGTCCGGTTCGCGCGATCCGGTCAGCGGCGTCGGGACGCAGACGATGACCGCGTCGCAGGAGCCGAGCTCGCCGGGGTCCGCGGTCGCACGGAGGCGATCTTCGAGCGCGGCGAGGCCGGCGTCGGGGATGTCCTCGATGTAGCTGCGTCCCGCGTTCAGCGCCTCGATCTTGCCGGCGTCGGCATCGAGCCCGACCACCCCGTGCCCGGCCTCGGCGAAGGCGACGCCCAGCGGCAGCCCCACGTACCCCAGACCGACGATCCCGATCTTCATCGCCGGGAGTCTAGGTCGCGGGGCGGGGGGATTCAGGCCCGGCGCTCAGCCGAACGGGGGCTGGCGGAAGTCCGCGACCGGATGCATCGAGAAAGGCACGCTGGGCTGGCCTTGGAACACAGCCCGCACGAGGCCGCGCTTGTCGCGTCCGTAGCTGCGCTCGAAGAGCCCCTGGAAGATCCCGTCGGAGTCGGACTGGACGCTTCCGGCGCCCAGCCAGCGCCCGCCCCTGCGGAGCTGGATCGACACCTTGCCGGCTTCGCTGCTGGGAGTGCGTCCCCAGAAGGAGAGCCCCTGCTTCGTCGGATAGGCGACGAAGGGGAACCTGAAGGCATAGAAGGCTTCCTTGGGCTGGTCCTGCGCGACCGTCGCTCCGCGGAAGAAGAGCCCGGCCTGCAGCGTTTCGCTGAACGGGCGGTTGGGTTCGGGCGGGTCATCGCGGATGCTGTACCAGAAGAAGTGGCTCATCCCGACTCGCCAGGACCGGTAGAGGGCTTCCGCGATCCAGCGGCTGAGGATCTTCATTTCCAGGCCGCCGGGGTCGGGGGGGTTCGAGTCCCAGGAGAACTCGGTGTTCCACAGTTCGGTATGGCCGCCGCTGCCTTTGATGCGGCCCGCCTTGTCGGCGGCCTTCAGCAGCGTGCCGATCTTGGCCAGATCGCCCAGCTCGAGATCGTTGACGCCGCCTTCGTGAGTCGGCCCACCGGTGGTGTAGGGGTGGATGTCGAAGATGTCGAAGTGGACGCCGCCTTCGCAGTCGCCGTTGGTGGGCTGCGGGTTCTTGCCGCCCTTCATGCAGAGCAGCAGCCGGGCGAACCGCATCGGGCCGATCGTCCAGCCCTTTACCGCGATCGGGCCCAGCCCGGCCGCGAGCACGAGGTCGGTGGGGTCGATCGACTTGATCCCGGTGTAGAAGGCGTTGATCAGCTGGCGGTAGAGGTAGGGCGAGAGCGGCCTGCCGGCGGTGTTGAACTGGGGGAAGAAGAAGAGGGTCAGGTTGGGCTCGTTGAGGCCCTGCCAGTACTGGACTCGGGGCAGGCCGCCGAAATGGCCGCTGTAGCGGCTGGCGGCCGCTTTCGCGAAGGCCTCCAGCGCCGCCGGATCCGGGTCGCAGAGGTTGCTGTCCTGTATCCCCGGCGGCGATTTGCACCTCTGCGCCCACTGCGGCGCCCCGTCCACGACGAGAACCGGGGTCAATCCGGCGTTCACGGCTTCGCGCACGCCCTTGTCGATGTAGCCCCAGTCGTAGTGGGGATCCGCCGGGTCTTCCGGCTGCCAGACGGCCGGCTTCTGCGCCGGCGCGACCGAGTCCCAGTTCAGCGCCAGGCGGACCATCTTCGCCCCGCTCGAGCGGGCCTCGCCGAAGACGTCGGACTGGTATTCGCCGATGCCGGAGATCCCGGTGACCAGCGGTTGCGCGGGCGCCGCTGCGGCCTGCGCGGCGAAGGACGCCATGGCGACGGCGAGCACAGCCGCCAGAAGCCATCCGCGGATGGCGAAACGCCGCCGCCGGCTTGCCCGTATCGCGATCACGAGCTGTCCGGCGTCAGCCGGTCGGCCGTTTCCGCTGCCGCCGCAGCACGTAGGCGCCCGACCAGATCACGACGGCGGCGATCAGCAGCGGCAGCCACACGCCGAGCTGGCCGGAGGAGGACGATCCGGTGGCCTGGCCGACCACCTCGCCGATGCCGGAGGAGCCGCCTGGCTCGGCCTGCGCAGTATGTCCGGGTGAGGTCGAACGGCCGCTCTGGCTCAGGTCTCCCGCGTTTGATCCGCTGCCCGCCTGGACGCCGCCCGAGCCGGTCTGGCCGCCCTGGGGTTCCGGGGTCCCGGGCCCGGACGCCGCGGTCGCTTCGACCTTCGCGCCGACCGCGCTCGGCGCGGTCAAGGCAGCGACTTCGGCCGCAGCCCGGCCCTGGGGGCCCTGCGCGTCGAGCTTGGCGGTCTTGTGGGCGCCGAGGACCCTGTCCGGGGACTTGCTCTGACCATGCTTCGAGTGAGTCGTGGCCTTCGGGCCGCCGGCGGTCGGCACCGCCTCCGTGTACTGGGTGGCGGCCGAGTTGCCGGGGGGCACGTACGCTTCCGCCGCGGCGCTCGCCGGCAGGGCGGCAAGCGTGATCGCTGCCATCAGCAGGCAGAGTCTGGTTCTTTGCGCGGTTGCCTGGATCTGCATGAGGCGGAGGGGCTGGTCTTGGGCCGCGTCGCCCCCGTCCGACGCGCGCTCGTAGCATAGAACCCAATGGAGGCAGCTTCGATGCGCAGCCGCGAGGCGCCGCTGGATCACCTTCGCGGGGCCGACTGGGGCGCCGTCTGGACCTGGCTGCTGTGCTTCGCGTCGGTCGCCTATCTCGGCCTCGAAGGCGGGGGCTATGACCCGCTCGTGAACGATCAGGTCGGGATCGCCGCCTGGTGGGCCCTGCTCGCGACGGTTCTGGTCGGAGCGCTGCCGCGCCGTCGCTTCGGCAGGCCCGCCTGGATCGCCCTCGGCCTCTTCGCGGCCTTCGTCGTCTGGACCGGGCTGAGCCTCGGCTGGACCGAGAGCATCGACCGGACCTCGGCCGATCTCGCCCGCGTCGGCGGCTACCTCGGGATCTTCGCCCTCGCCGTTTTCAGTCGCGGCAGGGGGGAATCGCAGCGGGTGATCGGCGCGGTGGCGTCCGCGATCGTCCTCGTCGCCGTGGTCGGCCTGCTCTCCCGCCTGCATCCCGCCTGGTTCTCGGCGGCGACCCGGACGGCGGGGTTCGTGACCGACAGCGAACGGCTCTCCTACCCGATCAACTACTGGAACGGGCTCGCCGGCCTGATCGCGATCGGGCTCCCCCTGCTGCTCCAGCTCGCGACCGGCGCCCGGTCGGTCCTGACCCGGGCGCTTGCCGCCGCTGCGCTGCCGGCGATGATGCTGACGATCTTCTTCACCCTCTCCCGCGGCGGCATCGCCGCCGCGATCCTGGCGGTCGCGATCTTCGTCGCGCTGACCTCCGACCGCCTGCCGAAGATCCTGACGCTGCTGGTGGCGGGCGCCGGCGGTGCGATCCTGATCGCGGCGGTCGACAGCCGCGACGCGCTGCAGCACGGGCTCCTCAACGGCGCCGCCCGACAGCAGGGCAGCGAGATGCTCTGGATCGTGCTCGCCGTCTGCGCCGTCGTGGGCCTGGCCCAGGCCGCTCTCTCCAGCGCTCGGGTCGCCGCGGGCAGGCCGGGCTGGACCCGTGTCCCGCAGCGCCGATCGCTGGTCGCGACGGTCGCCGCCGCGCTGGTCCTGCTGATCGCGGCGCTCGCTCTCGGCGCCCCCGGCCGCGTCTCCCACGGCTGGGACGAATTCAAGCGCGGCGGCGGCGCCGGCTCGGGCGCGGGGCGCCTCGGGAGCGTCGCCGGGCAGAGCCGCTACCAGCTGTGGAGTGCAGCCGTGCGCGAGAACCGGACCAAGCCGCTCACCGGCACCGGCTCCGGCACCTTCGAATTCTGGTGGTTGCGGGACGGGGACACCGACGAAACGGTGCGCGACACCCACTCCCTGTACCTGCAGACGCTGGGCGAGTTGGGAATCGTCGGACTCGTCCTGATCGTCGCCTTCCTGATCGCGGTCCTCCTCGGAGGCGGTCGGCTGCTGCTCACCGCCTCGGCCCGGTCCCGACCGCGGTACGCCGCCGCGCTCGCCGGGTTTCTCGCCTTCTGCATCACCGCGGTCTTCGACTGGATGTGGCAGATCCCGGCCCTGGCCGTCGCGATGTTGCTGCTCGCCTCGGTCCTCGTCATGCCGGCCAGGCGAGCGGAGCCGGAGGCCGAGGATCGGCCGCGCCTGTCGCTTGTCTCGCGCTTGGCGGTGGGCGCCGTCGCCCTTGCCGCGATCGCCGCGATCGCGATCCCGCTTGCCACCACCAGCCTGCTGAGGGAAAGCGAAGCGGACGCCCGGAGCGGCGACCTCTCTGCCGCCCTGAACGACGCTCACAGCGCCCAGAACGTGCAACCGGATGCCGCCGGCCCACGTCTGCAGGAGGCGCTGGTGCTCGAGGCGGGCGGACAGCTCCCGGCCGCCGCGGCGGCCGCCGAAGCCGCGACCGAACGCGAGTCGACGAACTGGCGCACCTGGCTGGTCCTCTCGCGGGTCGAAGCCGAGCGGGGCAGGGCCGGGGCCGCGGTCCGCGCCTACGACGAAGCCCGCGCGCTGAACCCACGCTCGGAACTGTTCGCGCGCTGAGCGGCGGCTGTGTCCCTGGGATACTTCCGCGGTGATCGATCCGAAGGAGAGAGAATGAGCTTGTCGTCGCGGCGCCGTGGGCTCGCCGCCCTGATCCTGGCCGCCGTCCTGGCCGCGGGCTGCGGGGGGACCGAGCTCGACACGAGCAAGGTGCAGGACCAGCTCAAGGCATACATCGAGAACCTCGAAAAGACCAAGGTCTCCGCGGTGGACTGCCCGTCGGGGGTCGAAGTAAAGGCGGGCAATACGCTCGAATGTTCGGTCAGCCTCAGCAACGGCAAGAAGGGGACGGTCACCGTCAAGATCCTCAACTCCAGCGCCGACACCGCGGTCACCGACCTCAGGTTCAATAAGTAGAGTGCGCCGAATGAGCCAAACCATCGCGGCCGACGCGCCGACCACCAACAAGAAGCTCCTCGACTGGGTCGGGGAGATGGCAGATCTCACTCAGCCCGACGCCGTCCACTGGTGCGACGGCAGCGCCGAGGAGTACGACCGTCTCGCCCAGACCCTGATCGCCGCCGGCACCTTCGAGCGCCTCTCCGACGCCAAGCGGCCGAACTCCTACCTCGCCCTCTCCGACCCCGGCGACGTCGCCCGGGTCGAGGACCGCACCTTCATCTGCTGCGAGGACGAGGCCGACGCCGGCCCGACCAACAACTGGCGCGAGCCGGGCGAGATGCGGGAGATGCTGCGCGGCCTCTTCGAGGGCTCGATGGCCGGTCGCACGATGTACGTGGTCCCCTTCTCGATGGGGCCGCTCGGCTCGCCGATCGCCCACATCGGAGTGCAGCTGACGGACTCCGCCTACGTCGCGGTCAGCATGCGGATCATGACCCGGATGGGCAAGGGCGCGCTCGACGTGCTCGGCGACGGCGGCGAGTTCGTCCCCTGCCTGCACTCGGTGGGCGCGCCGCTGGCGGCGGGCGAGGAGGACGTGCCCTGGCCCTGCGACGCCGAGAACAAGTGGATCGTCCACTTCCCGGAGAGCCGCGAAATCTGGTCCTACGGCTCCGGCTACGGCGGCAACGCCCTGCTCGGCAAGAAGTGCTTCGCGCTGCGGATCGCCTCGGCGATGGCCCGCGACGAGGGCTGGCTGGCCGAGCACATGCTGATCCTCAAACTGACCTCGCCCGAG